>JACCDG010093165.1_pt1 | contig 14204 bp, 19 predicted proteins | sample 7442471 | NCBI WGS metagenome assembly JACCDG01 (sample SAMN15323444, study PRJNA562643) | freshwater metagenome | isolation source: river surface water | place: USA:Blue River Watershed | collected 2017-08-17
TCCAAGCAGTTCGCGCGATCTCGGACGGGGTGGACCGCCGAGGTTTGCTGCTCGCTGGAGCGGATCGCTGTCTTCGCGAGCTTATGCAAACGTTCGACGGTCAGCCCGGTATTCAAGCTTTGCTTGAGGATTCTTCGCTGTTGGTGTGGTCGACGATGGAGCGAGAGGAGAAATCCTGATCAGGCTTCTCCATCCGACCCAAGATGTTTTGCATTGGGCATCGGAAGATTCCCATGAAAGCATCGTTGACGCCTAGTGACATAACGAGTTCTGTGTTCTCGATATATGCGCCAAACGGCAGCATTACAGCAGGTTGGTCAGATACTGGATTGCCTGCGTAGTCGGTCCACACGATCAGGTGATCATTAAGGGAGCCGGTAAAGAGCGGATTTTTATCGATGTAGAGGATTTGAGTGAAGTCTCGATCGACGATGTATGCGCCCAAGTGGTACAGGAGGAATGTTTTACCGGAAGCTTCCTGCGCCATATGCTTCCAATGATAAAAAATAAGGTGCCCGTAACCCAGATTGATTGGGGGCAAAGAATTGAACGTTGGTGAGCCTTGTGTAACGCTATCCAGAGCGGCCGTGTCTACGGTGACTGTTGGATCGTTTTCGCGCTCGATTGTTAGAGGCCGCGTGGCGTACAGGCAGTTCAACTGGCCTTTATGACTAAAGAAACACCAGTTCTTTTCGGCTTCTCCTTTGATTAAGTTCTTGCCGATAGGCGGAATCGCTGCCTGTACTGCCTCAAATGAGTCATTGATTAGGCAAACGATCACTTTCGGGGTGTTAAATAGCTTGTCTGAACGATTGTCGTAGCGACTGGCGTACGTCGAAGCGACAAACTGTACGTATAGATTGTCGTCTGGACCCACGAAGAGGCGAGGATCCTCGTAGCTGAGGCGATGCTTCTTTGAACGCAGCTTCTTAGTTCCGACGATCGTGTGATCGTCAGCCAGTTCTCCGATGTAAATATCGGTTGGTTGGTTGTTCAAATAGAAATACTTCATGTCATGCCGGAATCCGAAAGGCTCCGGCTGAGAGCGCCACGCGATGTAGGTTTTACCGTGATGTTTGACGATGCTGGGGCTGAAGTTGGCGACATTGTGCGCCGGCAGACCCCGCAGGATCCGCTTAAAGCTGCCCCCTAGGTTCTCGGCCTGTGTATAGACATTGGGTATACCCTCGCGCTCGCGCTTAATCGGGTAAACAACATCGCTATTTGCGTGGAAGAAACGGTATGTGATGTTCATCAGGCTGCCAGAAGATCGTTAATAGCTGCAGAAAAACCAGCAGAGACTGATTCCCAGCGGTATTCGGGGCGTTGTGTTACGGCAAAGCACGCTTCTGCGACTTCGTCGTAAATCTTTTTGTCGTAATACAGTTCGTTGAGACGGTCGACAGCTGATTTTACGGAGATGAGACCACGCTCAACCCCGAGATCTTTGTCGACAACCCACGTTGCGATGTCTGCGATCTGCGCAGCTTCGTCCCAGATGTCGAGACATGCGGTGTGGGCAGGAACAACTTGAGGTTTGCGGCAGCTTGCGTGTTCAAAACTCACCAAACCCCACCCTTCGCCGTCTGCGGTGTTAATGCCGACGTCGCACGCGTTGTAAATCGTGTTTAGCATCTCATCTGGAGGTGCCTGCATGTAGTTAATGTTTTCTGAAGTCAGAATTAGGCGTTGAGCACCGTCAATTTTGACTCGTTCACACTCACGGCGGAACAGCGGGATGATATCCCACCCCATATCTTTCGCGCCCATGTGCAGATACAACATGGCATCGGGCTTATCTTGCGCGAATTTGACAAAAGTCTGAATCGTTAAGTCGATCCGTTTGCGCGGCTGGTTGCGGTTGCCGTTGAAAACGATGAATTTGTCTTTAGGCAGACCCAATTTGTCCCGTGCTTCATCACGAGGCATCGGGCTGAACTTACTGAGATCCACTCCGTGAGGGAGCACGCCTAACTTCGCCGCCTGCACACCGTGATCGATGATCCGATGCGCGGATCCGACAGTAAATGTGACAGCGAGATCCCAGTAAGGGATGTTGCGCAACATGTCGGGGTAATAGCGCTCGCTATCCACCGGGAAATACGCGATGAACTTAAATTTGAACTTATCTTTCAGGAACTGACAGCGTTCCCAAAACTGATTTACAACCCAGATGTCGTTGAGGCAGATGATGACGTCTGGTTGCACTTTCTCGATGACTTCCGGAACACGCGGAATCCCAAATCGATCCGGACAGTGCAACGTGGACGCCGGATAAATCTTATAAGGTTTATCGTGAGGGTCCCCGGCGTAGTTAATACCTAGAACAGTCACTTCGTGTTCTTTACACAGCACATCTAATACACTATGAGTTACACGTGCAAACCCAGTGTTACTGCAAATGTCTCCGTACCAGAGAACTTTCGCCATTCTTGAGGTATCCTCTTGATACGGGTAATATAGCAACACTGTCAATTTACTGACATGCCGAGCCGGGAAACTTTCGCTTACCGCCGCGGCGCTCAGATGCGTGCTGTGCGCGCACAAGAGAGCACAGTAAACTCTCTTGATTCTATTTACTCTAAAGCGGCTGACGATTTTCAGACGTTTTGTACGATTCTGGACAAACCCCCAGCAAAACACATGCTGGAGTGGCATCACCACCTGATAACGGGAGAATCCAACAAGTACTTATTAGATATTGCTGGACCTAATCTCGATATTCTGAGCCCTCGTGGCAGCGCTAAGTCTACTGTACTTAACTTATTTACTGCTTGGATCATCGGTAGGCATACAACCGCTCAAAGACCGCTACAGATTATCTATGTTTCTTACAACATCGCTACGGCTATTCCTAAAAGCCGAATTATTCGGCAGCTGATCGACTCTCCTGAGTTCCGTAAGATTTTTCCGCGGGTGCAGCTGAAGTCCGGCATGCAATCGGACATCGGTTGGTCGATTGATTTCGATTATGCGGGTATTCCGCGAATCGGTGATGAGGAATTCACCTTGAGGGCGGCTGGTCTTCGGGGTTCTATTACTTCTAAGCGTGCACACCTAGTTATTGTTGATGACCCTATTAAATCCAGTGCTGATATTAAGAACCCGGCTATCCGGGATGAGATGAACAACAACTGGTCGTCCGTTATTGCACCGATTATCTTCGAAGGCGGTCGTTCTATCTGTCTGGGGACCCGCTTCCACCCTCTGGACATCCATAAAACCATGTTTATCCCTGCTAAAGGGTGGAAACAGGTGACTCAGGAAGCTATTACATACGATAACAAGGGGGAACCCGTCAGTTACTGGCCTGAACAGTGGTCCGCTGATTATCTATTGGGTCAGAAAGAGCTGGACCCCGTGGCTTTTGCGTATCAGTACCAGCAACAGCCCGTGATGACCTCTGATTTGGTCGTTTCGCCTGATTTGCTCGTTAAAGGAGAGGTTGTTACTGAATTCGACAGCCTTGCAGTCGGTATTGACCTCTCCGCGAGCAAAAATGAGACCAGCGATTACACAGCCTTCGTTTTAGGGGGTCGTTTAAAGGATAAATATTACATAATCGACGCGCATCAGTGTCGCTCTATAGGAAACCTTGAAAAAATAGATCTTTTGTGCGATATGTTGCTTGAATGGGGCATTCTGACGCAACACGACGGGCAGTACATGCCTACGTACTCTACGGTTACCCTCGTAGTTGAATCAGTGGCATATCAAGCCTCCCTTGCGGCGGATTTACGAAGAGTTTTGATAAACGACAGGGATTTAGGTAATTTACATATTCACGAGGTCAAGGGATTTCGAGGGGACAAGATCGCGCGCTTCCGCGGAACTTTAGGTTTGCTAGAAAACAAGAAAATTACGTTCAATAAGTACCGGAAGTTCGATGCTTTGTTCGATCAGCTGATCAACGTCGGTGCCACAGCGCATGATGATCTTTTAGACGCTTACACTTGGTTGATTACTTTCCTGCAGCGTCGAGGGGAATTTTCAATTGAGTACTGATTCTGCCCTTGTGGAAAATACTACAGTGCAAAAAGTTCTCGGCCCAGCCGAGCCTGATATGACGGGCAAAAAAGTATGGGTTGCTATAACGGCTCACAGTCCTTTAAGTCGTATAGACCCTTTAATTAACGTTGTTAGAGCTTATAACGCTTTTGTTTGCGATGTTTGCATACATGTTTATATAGATTACGCCTCCCAAGCTTGCGTTGAGGACTTATTAAAAATCCTAGAAACAGTCTCAACTAAGACTGTTGAGATAAAAGTCGCTTCTCCTGAATATGAAAATTGGTACCTTACTTGGGCTCACAAAACTGATTTAGCTCTCGCTGTTTTTAACCGTGCTGCAGACTTTTATATCTACCAAGAGAACGATATGGTTCTCCTTTGGGACAATTTTGTTTACTGGGCTCGCTGGAAGCCGCGTCTCGCTCAACTAGGTCTAGAGCCTGGTTTTGTTCGGTATGAAGTATTCGAGAATCAAAAAATAGCTTTTGATAATTACTATCCGTATTCTCTATCAAAAGAAACACCTAGTATCTGGGGATCTGTCGGGTTCACAGTACCCAAACTTTTAGTTGTTGATCGTGAAGTTCACTTTTTTGTTCAACTAGCTAATCCCTATTACGGGGCAATGATCCTCGATCAAAGTGATGCTGAAAGTTACATCCGTTCGGACAGTTTTGATCCGGAGAAAAGCTACGCCAAGGTTGGGATCCGAAATTGGCCCATCGCGGACCGTAGTTCGTTGGGGTTGACGTTTGAAAGTGTTCCTTCAGGGTATGAGCACAGACGTTGCGTTCCTGTGCGAAAAGAAAACGGAATGTACAAATTACACTCCAATGGCTTAATCAGACACGATGATCTCAAATATTCTCCAAAGTTAAAAGAACTTCACGGAAGTTTGTTAGACTGTGATTATCTGTTGAGTCTGGTTTAAAGTGACTGGCGGAGGCGCTGCCTTTGTGACCGTCGGATACCAGCTCCAAGGAAGAATCTTGTATCAAACGCTCAGCAGAGGCGACGCTTACAGGCTCCGAAAGTTTATCGAGACTCACCGTGGAACGATTTTTTGGTTCAATCCTGCCTGAAAACGATGCTGTGCATCACCCTAAGCACTATACGCAAGGAGCTATCGAGTGCATTGATGCTTTGAAGGCTGCTTTAGGGGCGGAGGGGTTCAAAGCATATTGCCGCGGAGCCTGCCTCAAATACCTGTGGCGCACAGAGCATAAAAACGGGCTTGAAGATCTTGAAAAGTGTGCGTGGTATTTGAGCAAGTTAATCGAAGAGACGCGAGAATCGACTACACTACACTGAGAACTTTTTTTATTATGGATGTTCGAGCTTTTGGGGGATATTACGGCTTCAGTGCTTCCCTTCCTTACGCAAGCGGTTTTTTAGTTAACGCATCAGGAACTAACGTTAACTTTCCCGCATGCCGGGGAATTTATGTCGAAACTGCTAACAAGAGTCAGGATAAAACATTGGTTGTAACACTGGCTGACTCCCCAAATAGTCCTCTTACTTTTCAGCATATACGAACTGACGTTCACCTGCCTCTTTCAATTACCTCTATTAGCGGAATTAGCACCATCGATCACGTTTACGTGCTCTACTAATGGCTGAAATTGCTACCAAAAAAGATCCCGAAAAGTGGGCTCGCGCAAAAGCCCGAGCACGCAAGAAATTAGGCGGGCACAGCGCTCGTGCGATGCAGCTTGCGACTAAGTACTATAAAGAAGCGGGCGGACGTTACGAAGGTGCTAAATCTTCGTCTAATCGACTTTCTCGCTGGGGTAAAGAAGATTGGCAAACTCGTGAAGAGTATGAAGAGGAGTCTAAGTAATGGCCTCAAGCTATAGCAGCTCGGACTTAGCTAAGCTTTTTTCTGGCGGTAAAGATAGTTTCCGAGAAGATGTTCTCGATGAGACTACTTCTGAAAAGCTACTTGATCAGCTTTATGCGGATTCTTCAGATGGTATCGGACGTCTAGATTTATGGAGCCGCGTTTTGGATGCGACCAAGGATGATTTATTAAATCTTGCTTCAGCTTCGCGGAGGACTATATCGCCAACGCAAACATCTGACTCTTATCTGTGATGGCGGATTTAGCTCGAGAAAAAGGACGAACTGAGCGGTATCTGCCTAAAGCTGCTTGGGCTTCCTTGTCCCGTTCGGAACGCCGGGCTACCGACGAGGCCAAAAAACGAGCCACGCGTGGCAATAAACCTGTAAATACGCAGGTACCTAATACCGCTAAAGCTCGCGAAGCTCGGCGCCGCGCATCTGAGTATATTAGAAGGAAGACATCCTGAGGACATGCGCACTCCTTTTGGTCAAGCTGCGAACTTTTTTGGTCGTGCGTACGCTGATCAAGAAGAGGCTGCTTTAGCTCAAGATACTGACGATAGTCGTTTTGATATATCCCCAGATTCTGATTTGAGGTTCGAGAATCCAAATATCGGTGCTGTCCCTCCTTCTTTAACTGGTCGTCCTTCGTCCGAAAGTTCCGCCGATAACTACGTTCGCGGTATGAAGGAATCTTTGCTGGAGACCGCTCGCGAGAAGCGTCGCCCTACCAACGGAAACCCTGCTTTCCGCGCCTCTGGCGGAGTTAACACCGCAGTTCAGCGCTAATATGCTGACAGCTTTCAGGCTGTCATGCTGTTTGATTGTTTTTTGTATTTTGATGAAAAAGAGCTTCTTGAGCTGCGCATAGAACTTTTAAAAGATATTGTAGATGGTTTTATAATTACAGATGGTGACCGAACGTTTAAAGGCGATCCTAAGCCTTTTACGTGCGTTGACACCATCAGAGAACTTGGATTACCGGAGGAAAAGATTCAGGTCCTCCACGTGGAGCTTCCGACACCAGAGGATATTCCTAATCCCTGGGCTCGGGAGTATGCGCAACGCGATGCGCTTGGGGTGGGTATGCGGATGACACCCCCTGACTCGGTGTTTTTCTTTAGCGACGTAGACGAAATCCCAAAACCGGAAGCTCTTCTTGAAGCTGTCGAACTGGCTAAGAAGAATCCTTCCCGTTGCGTGCGGCTCTCGATGCCGATGTTTTACGGTCGCGCAGATTTACGCGTAGTCAATCCGGAGGGCAGTCCTTACGAAGCTCCGAATAATTGGACTTGCGGAACAGTTGTTTTACACGAGCATCTAGATCAAACCCCTTCCCAGATCCGTCGTAACCCTAATGACACCGTGGTGGGGAACTGCGATGCTGGCTGGCACTTTAGTTGGATGGGTGATGCTGCTCGCATGAAGCGAAAAATTGCTTCATTCTCTCATTGTTATGACGTTATACCTAATGCAGTAGCTCCTGCTGACAGTCAGGAAATGCTTGATTTTATTGATTCATATCGAGCAAAAGCCGGCGCCACGGATCCCTTGGGTCGTACTGACCATATTTTGGAGCCTTATCCGCACGAACTTTTACCGGAAAAATTGTTTAAACTTGAGAGAGTTAAGCAGTATTTGTTGCCGTGACTTCCGAGGTGCCGTCCGCTCAAACTGCGATTACTGAGACGACAGAAACCCGTGTTCCCGGCATGCGTCAGCGTTTTGCCGGGTTGGGTTTGAAGAAAGCAATTCGACAGGCAGGAACGACTCTTTCGAAGCGAGAGGCGCAGGTAATTGCGAGGCAGAGCAATAAGTCCGTAGCCGAAGTTATGAGCGGCGCCGTTGATCAAGGCGTGGTCTTAGGCTCCAATCTTGTTAATAAATTCAATCGCGGAAAGCTGGGTCCCAGTTTTTCAAACTCGCAGTACTTGTTAGGGGGGATGTTTAGGCCACCGGCAACAACCGGTGTAGCTAAAGCTCTTCAGAACCTGCAACCTCTGCAAGGGGTCAGCATGCCTACAGGCAGTGTGTACGCAGGAAGCACAGCTATTACACGAGAAGGTCAGACCACTTTCAACCCGGTGGTCCTTCCGAAAGCTGTTTTAAAAGGAGCGATGATGAATATCTCCGGGGATTTGGGGTACAGTGCGCCTATTCAAAGCGGCACTTCTGGGGAAGCTGCGGCCACGGCTGCGTCTACTACTCCATCCGCACCGGCTCAGGCCAAACGAACCACCGCTAAGCAAAAGGCTAAAAAAATGATTCAAAAACGACAAGCAAAGCGGTCGCAAAAATGAAGACGGCGCTACTCGGGTTCTATCTTATTTAAAGTTTCATAGGATTTATAAACGACATGGCGGCTGATACTCTGGGCGTTCGTCAGCGGTTCACTGAGATCCTGGAAGCCTCTAGGACTCAAGATCGCTCGCGCCAAGCCGCCACCATGGTTGTGCTTGGTCATATTCAGCAGATGACACTGCTGATGATTAAAAAAGGCTTGTTTTTCTACTGTGAACAAGATACATACAGAGCTAGAACGCAGTTCCTTCAGGATCTTATTGATTTAAATAAACTTGATATCCGTTTTCCGGCGATTATTCGTAATTTCCTTATCGACGGCTGTGGGCTTTTCTATTTTCGACCAGACCCCAAACTTAAATATCAAATTTACTTTTTCACCAAAGATCAGTACCGGGTATATCACGATATTAACGGTAATATAGAAGAAGTTGTAATTATCTACAGCTACAAGGTTCGCAACACGACACTAGGTCTACCTTCCGATAGTTACGGAATGAACGAACGCTATGTTCGTATTTCCATTACTAATGATCGTATTGATGAATTTGAAGCTAATACAGAACTTAGTTTCGAGCTAGAGCCAGGGGCTGTCCTTACTCCTAAAAATAGCCGCCCTAATACTCTGGGATTTATTCCAGCTGTTGAAGTTTTAAACAAACCAAACAGCAGCGGCACAGAGGGCGAAGGTGAGTTTGAGCCCTTCATGGAGCAAATTGTGCTTCATGATCAGATGATGCGCAACATTGCCAAGAATATCGAGTTTTTTGGTAATCCGACGCTCATCAGTTCGCGTCCACGTAGTGATCTGGTCGAAGCTGCGGATGAAGGACGTACATTCCGACCGACTATCAGTAGCCAAAGTGGTTTCGCTGGTCGGGACACACCGTCGACTCGGGTGTCGGAGCCCTTCGGTTCTGGCTCCACCCTAGGCGGCCTAAAAGTTCCTCGGGTTATTGCGAACATCGAACCCAATGACCGTGTGGGCTATATGACGCCCGACCCGGTTAACGGGGATATGAATCGTTACGCATTGTTGCTTCGTGAAGAAATTCGTACGGCACTGGGCGGTGTTGATGAGATTTCGATCTCAGCCGGTGCTACTGCAACAGAAATTAAAGGTTTGATGGGTCGCGCTCAAGCGACTGCTTTGCGGAAAAATAAAAGCTTTTTGACGTACGGTTTTTGTCGTCTATTGGAAATGATCATCTTCCACCAGGAAGAGATCTTCCGTGAAAGCTTTATTGCGGTAACAGGGATGAAAGCCCCTAAACCGCCTAAAGAACAAACCGCGGAAACTGTTGAGAAATATCAAATTTCTCAAAACAAATTTGAGGCAAAAGTCGAAACGGAAATAAGGAAAGCCTTAGAGAACAACGATGTTCCTTCCGGGGTTTACGGTCTACCTCCTGACGGAAATCGTGATGTTACTTATAGATTCCAGGGCGATGTCTACGAAGATACGGCGTATGACATTAACCAGAAGTCAATCGTCGTACGAAACCTCCAAGAACTCGGGGTGGATAGCGTCGAAGCACTTAAATATCTATTCCCCGATAAGACAGATGCTGAACGTGGTGAGATGTTGAAGGGATTCCCCTTCCGCATGATTCAACAAACGCAAGGCGCATTCCAGCAATTTTTAGTATTATTAAGTCAGATGTTGCAGACGCCACATCCCCTTGCGCCGAACCAACCCTTAGCGGCTGACCCTCGGCTAAACCTGACCGGCCTGTTATACAGGACGTTCGATCACCTTGCGCAAGAACTGACTTACTCGGGCAGCTATGAGCCAGCAGATCCCAGCTTCGATCCCGAGCCCGGTCTCCCCGGCGGTAGCGGCCCCTCAGGCAGCACCCTCGGCGGATATGGGCTCAACAGCCTACCCGCAGTGGGTAGCCAATACCCAGGGGGTGCCTTCGGTGGCTATGCCCCAAATGCAGTCGCCGGCAACACCGGTTACGGCCCCTTCTACCAGCAACCAGTACAACCAGTCTCCGTCAGTCTCCTCCCCGTCCAACCCGTGGGAAGCAGCGATGGGCAGCCTGGAACGGGTGGTTTCTCGGATCTCCCCGTCCCCCAGCCAGGCACAACAGTATCCTCAGTACCAAATGGTGCCGCAGGATACTCAACAGTACAATCAGAATTTACAGGCCCAACCCTGGCTGTACCAAGCGCCTACGGATCAGCAGATCTCGTACAACAGCGCGTATACAATCCCGACTTCCTATCCGACTTCTACGGAAGCGCAACCCGCTCAACTAAGCGAGGAAACAAGCGCCGTAGTTAACCACTTCGGTATCGAAGCCCCTGCGATTCTGAATGAGTACGCCGTTACTCTGGAAGATACGCTGATTCAGCAGAACGAAAACATGGAAGCCCTCGCTCTGCGAGCCGGCGCCATGGAGCACATTCTGACTGATCCCGATCAGCTGGCTGACTACACCAATCGTTTCTTCACGGAGGTCTACCCCGTGGATGACGAAATGGAGTATGGCTACGGTCAGCAGTACGAGCCTCAGTACGATCAGTTCCCCGCTGTTCCCGCTTCCACCACCGGCGGTGCCCGCGGCGCTGATCCTGAGTCTCAGTGGAATGGTTTCACTCAAACCATGGATCAAAGCCCCGAGAACGCTTGGCGCTATCTGTCTCAAATGAGTCCAGAAGCTCTGCGTAGCAAGCTGTTGTTCCTGGACAACGCTTGAGCTAGTATCCTTTCGGAGGATTCAAGGGGAACCCCGTCTGTTAGGCGGGGTTTTTTCTTGTTAAACTACTTTTAGCTTTACCGTATAACTTTGGCTCCCTTTCGAAGCGAAGCTCAACGCCGAAAATTCTACGCAATGAGCGAACGCGGTGAAATCTCTAAGGACAAAGTAAAAGAGTACGAAGAAGAAACTAAAGGGAATCTCCCTGAGCGGCTGAAAAAGAAAGAGAACATGGTTAAAGCCAAACGTAAAGCGGAAAAATTTGCCAAAAAACGCGAGGAAACCCGTCGTGGCTAACTTGAACCGTCGGTCTAACGCCGCTTTGACCCCGAGTGAGTCTATCGCGGCGCTTCAATCTGAGTTAAAGGCTCTCCGAGAGCTTTACGTCAGGGATATGGAGAATATCAGCGCAGATATGCAGGCACTCCATAAAAAAGTCGAGTCTCAACCCGCCGCTGAAGGTTGAATTTAAAAGTTTTATAATATATGTAACTCCCAGGGGCTGTCATGTACACGCCGTTAAGTAATTGGCGTTATGACAGCGGCTTCCACAGGATTCAGAGCGGGCCGGATCACGAAGGTTACCGTGTCGTCAGCTCAGGAATCGTCGATACGGGAGCAGATATCGGAATTATTGCGCCGGGGGCTCCTAATAGCGGACTCTGGTACAACACAGATGATTGGCGGGCGGTACCAAGCGCTGTTTCCGGTTATTGGACCAATTATTCGGATGTTGACTACGCCCCTAGCGGCGCTTTAAGCAGTTACGTCGGGTACCGCCCTCTAGGTGTTTCGACGATCGCTAATGCAAAAGTTTCTACGTCTTATGGGCCTCAATTTGGGTTAAGGACGACTGGGCAATTTACGTATTTCAACGGTGTTGCACCGGCGTCTCAAGCGTACACGCCATACAACACTCCAGATGAAAACACGGCAGCTCAGGGGTATACCGGAGGCGGTGTAACTCACGGTCGGTATGAGGGAGGCATTCTCACGAATCCGACTAACGACACCTCAGGATCCCGTGCCGCGTGGATCTATAACCCCCCTGTTTACTGCAAAACCTACACTGAAACGGTGCGCAGTACGGCTCCTGGTTTGATGTCCACGGCTCTTCGGTACATATACCGCGGTAAAGCCGGAACGTATGTCTCCAACTTCGCGGCCATTTATCACCAGCTGCCCGAAGGTGTTAGGTCGATGGTGCGCACGTATTCGCCTACTGTTAACTCCAGCAACCAAAAATCAATTTGACCGCTAAAAATGCGACAAGCTGGTTTTGTTCAGCTTGTTTTCTAGTTAAATTAAGTATGTAGTTCTTCGGAGGTTGACGCTTTGTTCGTCGATAATGACTTCCCGAAGCTGCTGGGCGCTGAATTATACCGTCCTCACCCCGCTTACGTGGTGGAGATGGCAGCAGAGCCTGTGGTTGTTCATGATTTCTCTAAACAACCCGGCCAGACTGTTCAGTTAGACCGGTATCGCTTCTGGGGCAATCCTGGTTCTAAAGAGAGCCGGGAGCGCACTGCCGAGCAAACCATCGGCACGGCTAACAGCCGCAACATTGTTAAGGACAAAGTGCTCGTGACCCTCCGCGAGTACACTGGTCCTGCTGACCCGAGTGATCCCACTCAGCCGAGCACCTTCAAGATTGCTCGCGAGACTCTGATCACCGCTCAGCGTCTGCTGCTGGATACCGGTAACCTCACCGCTTTCCACCAGTCCATCGGTTCTCTGACCCTGCTTGACGACTATCGTCGTTGGCGCGACCGGGTGTTCATCAACGAACTCCTGAAAGCTGTTTCCAAGGGCCAAGCTTCCGACAGCCAAGGTGGTTACTACTACCCCGGCGATCTCGCTGTTGGTAGCCTCACCTATGCCAACGCCGAACAAGCCAAGTTCGACGTTAAGGATGACCTGCTGCGCGTGGTGAAGAGCCTGCGTAAGCGGAACACTCCTACCTACCAGGACGGTTTCTATCGCTGCGTTTGCGATCCTACCTTCCTGATGCACCTGCGCCAGAACAGCGACTTCCGCGAAGTTGCTCGTTACCCCGGCAACGGTCAGATCAACCCTCTCATGTCCTCGATGCAGCCTAACGCTGCCATCTACATGGGTCAGGGCTTCGGTCAAGCCACCTTCGTGGCGGGCGAGCCGATTATGCCCACGGGTTTTGTGTTCGAAGGCGTTCGCTTCTTCGAATCCACTAACATGCCCTCTCAGAGCCAGACTGCCACCATCGGCGGCACGTCTAAGGCTTATGAAAGCGCAATCGGTATGTTCTTCGGTCCCCAGAGTGTTGGCGTCGGCATCGGCGGTAACAATGCTCAGGTGCTCCTGAATAACAACGACGATTTCAGCCGTTTCATCATGATGATTTGGAGCCTGTACGCAGGTTTCGAACTTCTGAACGCTGACTTCGCGACCATCGCCTACTCCTTTAACGCTTGAGGAGGTAACTAACGATGGCCATCAACCCTAACCAGATCTCGGTTGCCAAGATTTATCCTGGTAACTACACCAACGTTCTTCGTTACTGGCACGAAGAAAAGTCCGTTGTTTATAACAACGAGAACGGCACCAGCGAGACCCTCGTCGATCAACCCGTCGGCGGTCCTGTCGGTGTTATTTTCCGTCCCGGCTGGATTGCTCAGCAGGCTGTCGGTTACGTGGACCTGTCTTATCAGGCTCTCGGTTCCGTCAACCAGCTTGAGTATTACACCAAGCCTTACGGTTCCGGTCTGAACGGGGACAACGTTCCCTTCACCACCGCCAACGTGATCATCCCCTCGCCGGATTATCACAAGGATGTCCGTTCTGACATCGCCGACGGTATCACTGTTCCCTCCGGTGCCTATGTGTACCGTGTGGGTCTGCGTCTTGACGGCGGCGACGTGGTTTCCAGCGGCGTGGGCGGCGGTTCCGCTACCCCCACCCTGGGTCTCGGCCCCGCTCTGAGCGTCGGTCTAACCAGCACCCCCAGCGCTAGCGGCTTCTTCGCCACTATCGTTGGTGCCAACAGCCGCATCGAAAACGGTTCGTTCAATTCCAGCAACGCTTGGAACGATGCGAACATGCACGCTGTGACTGCTGAGACTACCTACAAGCTGTCCGCTGTCCGTAACCTCGGCGGTGTGGCGGCTTCTGGTCTGGCTCAGGCTTCCGGTGTGTACGATCCTCGTGCTAAGTCCGGCAAGCTCATCGGTAAGGACAAAGCTCTGGCAATCTGCGAAGTTTGCTGGCTTATTCCCGACGAGCCGCCCAAGCGTTCGGATGTGGCTCTGCAGCCCGCCGGCGTGGTGGAATCTTCGATTTACACCTCGACCGTTCCCTCGGCCTGATACA
>JACCDG010558023.1_pt1 | contig 14204 bp, 21 predicted proteins | sample 7442471 | NCBI WGS metagenome assembly JACCDG01 (sample SAMN15323444, study PRJNA562643) | freshwater metagenome | isolation source: river surface water | place: USA:Blue River Watershed | collected 2017-08-17
AGTCAATTACAAAAAAAATTTAAACTGACTTCTAAATTGCAAGCAGATCATGTTTTGCGTTTTCCAGAGGTTGTCCATTTGGTGGAAGAATCAGGAACATCAGAAGGTGAAAAGAAGGTTTTAGAAAAGCTTTTTAAAACGGTCTGCCAATCCTGTGTCAAAGAACGCGAACGAGAGGGGAAGAATCTTCAGCAGGAATTGAAAAAGATTCTGCAAAGTTTGGATGATGTTGTAGAGAAGATTCAGTGGCTTCGAGAAGACGCCAATCGCAGTTTGGCCCAGAAAATCCAATCGAAAATTCAAAGCCGTTTGCAAGAAATGAATTTAGCTTTGGACAGTCAGCGCATTTCTCAAGAAGTTGTGATGCAATTGGAAAAATCAGATATCAATGAAGAGATTGCTCGTTTAAAAGAACATCTTCGCAGTTACCATACGATGTTGGAAACCAAGGGTGAAATTGGAAAAAAATTAGATTTTTACACTCAGGAACTTTTGCGTGAGATGAACACCATCGGCAGCAAGTCTCAGATTGCAAAGTTGACTCAACTTGTGGTGGAGGCTAAGACTTTGATCGAACAACTTCGAGAACAGGTTCAGAATGTCGAATAAAGATTTTCCTCACAAGACCCGACTGATTATTGTTGCTGCTCCCAGTGGAGCAGGGAAGAGTTCCTTTGTGGATCGCATCACTCAAGAGGAACCTCGCCTGATGGATACGATCACCTACACCAGTCGTGCTATGCGACGGGGTGAGGTTCAGGGTGGTCCCTATCACTTTATTTCTCGAGAAGAGTTTCAGAAAAAAATTCAGGAAGGTTTTTTTATCGAATGGGCCAAGGTTCATGAAAACTTGTACGGAACATCTCGGGAGCAGTTGGAAAAAACTTGGTCCCTTGGAAAAACCGTGATCATGGATATCGATGTCCAGGGTGTTGCAACCTATAAGCTGATTTTTCCTGATGCTGTGGGGATTTTTATTTTGCCCCCATCTTTAGATGAATTGCGACGTCGCGTCATTAAGAGGGATGGGAAGGTCCCTGAGGATCTAGAGATTCGCATGAAAAATGCTGAAAAAGAGATCGCCATGGCCTCGGAATTTGATTACCAGCTTGTGAATGATGATTTTGAGTCTTCTTACCTGAAATTCAAGAAAATCATTGAAGAGTTGCTTGGTTAAGAGTACTTTCGGGGTTTTGAGGTTCATCTTAACAGGAGGATTCATGGCTCGAGTAACGGTTGAAGATTGTTTGGATAAGGTTCCGAATCGTTTTGCGTTGGTCTTATTGGTTGCAAAGCGTGCGAAACAATTGATGAAGGGTTCCGAATTGACTGTTGCAACTCGTGGAAACAAAAATATCGTTGCAGCTCTTCGTGAAGTGGCGATCGGTAATGTGATGTTTGAACATGATGCTTCGTTAGGAACGCATTACGAACAAATCCAAAGGGATTTGAACAAAGCTTAATAAGTGATCTTAACGGGACCTCGATGAAGGTCCCGTTTTTTTATGTTTTTCTTAAAAACCTCGAACTTTCCTAAGAATTATCCGAGAAGCAAAATAACTGAAAAGTAAAAACTATGGCCGAGTACGCAGCAGGTGATGCACTTCAAGAAAAGCAATATCGCACTGTGGATGATTTGATCCGCAAGGTGCAGACTTTTCACTCGGCTCTGGATACCTCTATCATACAAAAAGCCTATACATTTTCTGAAAAAGCACATGCGGGTCAAATTCGTCGCAGCGGAGAGCCTTATATTTCCCATCCTCTTTCTGTGGCGGGAATTTTGGCGGATTTGCGTTTGGATGTGGACACGATTGTGACGGGTTTGTTGCATGATACAGTGGAAGATACCCATGCAACCTTGGACGATATTCGCAAAGAGTTCGGAGATGGTGTTGCAAAGCTGGTGGATGGGGTCACAAAAATTTCTTTGATTTCCTTTAAGACATCGACAGAGCGCCAGGGTGAAAATATCCGCAAGATGATCGTTGCCATGGGAAAAGATGTGCGCGTTGTTTTGGTGAAGTTGGCGGATCGTTTGCACAATATGAGAACGCTTCATCATATGCCCTATGAAAAGCAGGCTCGCATTGCACGAGAAACTTTAGAAATTTACGCTCCACTTGCCAGTCGCCTGGGGATTAGTTCCATCAAGATCGAGCTTGAAGATCTGAGTTTTCGATATTTGCATCCAGATGTTTATTTTCAATTGGCTCAAAAAGTTCAGAAACAAGAAAAGGATCAGTCCCATTACATTGAAGAAGTTCGTCGTTTAATCACAGATGAGCTTGAAAAGGGTAGCTTCAAGAGTTTTGAAGTTCAGGGACGTTCAAAACATTTATGGTCCATTTATCGAAAGATGGCCAACCGTAATATTGAGTATGAACAAGTGTATGATGTCCTGGCCTTCCGTGTGGTGGTGGATACTCTCAGTCAGTGTTACGAGGTTTTGGGGCATGTGCATTCCCTGTGGAAGCCTATCCCCGGTCGCTTTAAAGACTTCATTGCCATGCCCAAGGCAAATAACTACCAAAGTTTGCATACAACCGTTGTGGGCCCTGGTGGAGAGCGTATTGAAATACAAATTCGTACTCGGGATATGCATTTGATTGCCGAGCGCGGGATTGCGGCCCACTGGAAATACAAAGAGGGTGGGCGTGTTGCAGAAGAGACCTCTCAAAAGTTTGAATGGTTGAAGGATCTTGTGAACTGGCATCAGCAGGTTCGCAATGCTGATGAGTTTTTGGACACGGTGAAGACAGATCTCTTTGAAAGTGAAATCTATGTTTTCACTCCCAAAGGTGATGTTCGGGAATTTCCGGATGGAGCCACTCCGATTGATTTCGCCTATGCTGTTCATACCGAGGTAGGAAATAAATGTGTTGGCGCTCGCGTGAATGGGCGCATGGTTCCCTTGAAGCATGAATTGCAAAATGGCGATACCGTTGAAATTGTGACTTCCAAGACTCAATCTCCGTCCAAGGATTGGTTGAAGTTTTGCGTGACCACAAAAGCGAAGAATAAAATTCGTTTCTTCATCAAGGAAGAGCAACGTAAGCGTTCTTTGATTTTGGGTAAGGATTTAATCGACAAGGAATTCCGTAAATTTGGAGCCAGTTACTTAAAGTATGTGAAAGGCGAAGGTCTGACACAATTTTTAAGTGATCAAGGAATTCATGATGCTGACGAAGTATTTATCCGCGTTGGCTATGGAAAAATGGAACCGCGATTTATTCTGGAAAAACTGGCTCCAGAGTTATTGAAGCAGGGACCGCCTGTTGCCAAATCCGAAACAGAAGGAGTGATGGAGCGGGTTGTGAAGTCCGCCACTCAGAAGGCCAAAAAATCTGGCTCTTTGATTTCTGTCAGCGGAATGGATGATATGTTGGTGCACTATGCACGTTGCTGTCATCCGATTCCAGGGGATTCTATTGTTGGGTTTATCACTCGTGGCCGCGGAATCACTGTGCATCGTTCGGATTGTCCTAAAGCCTTTGAGTTTGACCAAATTCGTCGCGTGGATGTGGAGTGGAATGTGAAAGCCGCTTCCGAGGGCATGGAGCGAGTCGTGCGTGTGCGCGTGATCTCTCAGGATGCCCCGGGCTTATTGAAGGCGATGAGCGAGGCCTTCACAATGAAGGGCGTAAATATTCATAACGCCTCTATCCGCACAACGAAGGATAAAAAAGCCGTATCGATCTTTGATGTGGGAGTGAAAGATACTTCTCAATTGAATCAAGTTCTGCTGGAACTTCAAAAAATCAAAGGCATCATCGGCGTAACTCGTATCAGTCAAACTTAAGGCTTTAGAAAAGTCTCGCCAAAAAAAGAAACACTCAAATCGTCTTTGAATCAGATGGAATCGAGCGGAGAGCTTGAAGCAATAAAAAAGGGAACCATGTGGTTCCCTTTTTTATTGCTTCGATTGGACTGAAAAAATTATTTCAAGCTTTCGTAGTAAGCAGCAAGGTCTTCGATGTCTTGAGCCGATAAATTTTTTGCCATTGGGGCCATCATTGCATTTTGGCGAAGATCATTTTTGAAAGCCATCAATTGAGAAACTAAATAATCTTTTTTCTGTCCAGCAAGGTTTGGAAAAATTGTACTCATTCCAATTCCATTTTCGCCATGGCAACCCATGCATGTCACAGATTTAGATTTTCCTTCATTGATTCCTGCGAAGGAAACCGCAGATGAAAGAAGAATTCCAGCAAGTCCGATATTTTTTAAAATGTTCATAAGTATTCCTTTGTTTAAAATTTTTTATGGATGAAGACGCTAGAAACAAAGCCTTTCTGGGGCCAAGAGAATCTCAATCAGATGAGACTCCATGGGCAGTTTTACTCCTACCTATTGTCTTTTTAAAAGACTTATCTTGGAGCTCCAGCATCTAACCAAGCTTTCAACTTCTGAGCTTCTTCTTGTGTGAGGCCAGGTAGTCCAGTCATAGGCATATCTTTTTTGACAAAGACACGCGTGTTAATGGCGTCTAGTTTTCCAGCGACGACAGAATAATCTAACCAGTTTGGAGGATTTCCACCGGTATTGGCGTTGTGGCATAGGGCACATTTCGCTTGGAAAATTTCTCGAATTTCCCCAAAAGGTCCGTTTTCAGGTGGCAAGCTTGCTTCCGCACTTGGTGCCTCGGATGTTGTTGTGGAGCCATCCGCAGGTGTTCCTTGATCCGTTGTTGCTGTTGGATCCGCGCTGGTCCCAGTTGCATCTTGAGTGGATGGATCCGCAGAATTAGCATTTGAAGATGCCGCTGTTTTTTTTGCAGAAGGCATCACTGCTTTCTGTCCAAATTTAACGGGATGGTGCGTGTAGGGACCGCATGCACTGACAGTTCCAAGAACAGCCAAGCTAAAGAGTATTGATTTTAAATTCATAAAAATTCCTTTCTTAGATCCAAACATGCAACAAGAAATACGCAAAATCAGTAACAGCTTTTGTATTACCAGCTTCTTGAGCCCCTTCTCGTGTCGAGAGAGATTTCTCATAGCGACCCAGGACACTGGCTTGACCATTCATACGATATTTGAAGCCGACTCCGTAGCGATTAAAATGATCAGCTTGGTAGCTTGTGTCTGGAATAAAACGCTCTGCTTTGACTTGCAAAATCAAAGAAGGACTCAAATCAATCATCCATTGTAAGTTGCTTCCGAAGGCTTTGGAGTCAGCGATCGAGGCTCCCCAAGTTGCATCACTACTTGCAACAAAGTAGCTCATATTTGAGTTGATGGTGCTATTGTTCCATCCTTGTGACCAAACAAATTCACCAGAAATCACGCCAGGTATACTCAGCTCATTTGTGTTTGTTGCAAAGTACAGGGAAGAGGCATTGGTATCACTGTATTTATAGCTTCCATTTTTCATGGAGCTTGCACCTAAAAAGAAAGCATTTCCAAATGGATTCCATCGAACATTCAGAAGTGCCGTGTAAGGAGCATCATCGGAAGTCGTCATGCTGCCTCCGGCGGAAGTAAAGCTTCCTGAGGTCAAAGCAAGGTCATAGTGAAATCCTGCTCCTAAATCGGAAGATCCAACAAAGCCAGATTCGTAGTCTTTAACCGTGGATTTGACTTGCATGCGCGTGTACGTGCGATGCTCATCTGTTAAAAGACCAAAGGGCATTTGAAAGCGACCCACTTGAATCGATTGTAAATACTCATTCCCCGTCTGAAAAAGAACATAGGAATCTTTCAGGCCTGTATCCAGCATTCCTAGGCCATAAGAAGCAACAAAGCCCATTTTTTCTGATTGAGAAGCTGGATCCACCACCACGGGTGCATGCACGCTAGGAGTTGTGGTCATAATAAGGATGCCACGTCCTTGAGTTGTTGCGCTTTTGGTATTGACGGCTTCTGAACGCATATCCAATTGGAACCAGGCATTCTTAGAAAACTCCGAAAGTCCTTGGCCAAAGGAACCATAGTGCTTTCCATTCAAGTTGCGATGTCCACCGCCTGTGGGGCTAACATGGCACTGAGTACAGCTTACATAAGTGTGTCGAACGGCGTATTCAGGTCGTGCAAAGGCAGATCCTGCGCCCAATATAAAAAGGCTGAGTGTAAGTATTTGTTTTTTCATAGGCCCCGCTCATCTCACTTTGCGAGCCGAATGAAAAGTAAAATTTGTGTGTAGATAGATAAAATCCAACGCCGGGGTGGGGGCGTCATAATTTTTCAGATATTAAAACTGATTTTTCCACATCATGGATTCAACAGGAACCGCTGCACGAGTATTGTATTTGGCAGAAGTTTTTGTATTGTAAGGAGTCGCTAATTCACCTTGAGTTTCAAAGTAAATCAACTGACCCACAGGCATCCCTGCATAGACACGAACTGGCTTTTTGACAGAGATTTCAAGTGTCCAAAAGTTACAGAAACCAACATCGCCTTTTCCTGCCGTGGCATGAATATCAATCCCTAGGCGCCCTACGCTGGATTTGCCTTCAAGAAAAGGAACATGTTTGTGGGTTTCTGTGTATTCTTCCGTCACTCCCAAATAGAATTGATCGGGCTGAAGAACAATGCCTTCAGCCGGAATTTCAATCAATCGAATTCGATTGTGTTTGCGAGCATCCAAAACATCATTTTCATAAAGTCCCAGAGTTTTGCCTAAGTGAACATCGTAGGAATTGCTTCCCAGACTTTCGCGGCGGAAAGGTTCTACTTTGATAGAACCTTTTTGAATTTCTTCTAGGATTTGAAGATCAGTGAGGATCATACCCAATACCGCCTATTTTGTTTCGCGGTGAACTGTATGGCGTTGCAAATTAGGGTTGTATTTCTTTTTCTCCAGGCGACCAGGAGTTTTAGTTTTGTTTTTTGTCGTTGTGTAGCGAGAAACTGGCTTGCCCGCAGCGCGTGCTTCTGTGCACTCGAGGGTGATAATAATACGACCTTTTTTCTTAGCCATGGAAGACTCCCTGTTTAAAATAAGCGTTTGATTTCAAACTTACGAAGGGTCATGCTTATCAAAAGAAAAACCAAACATCAATATCCAAAATGATTTTTGAAGAAGGATCGATAAGGGGGTGTCAGATGGGTCATGGAATGAAGTGGGTACTTACCAGTTGGATTTTTGCTCTTCAACTCGCCTGTGCGCAGGTCCCCGTAGGGGTAATGCTGCATGGAGACACGAATCAGCCTGCAGACATTCAAGCTTGGGCTGCTTCTTTGCAACCAGGAACGGTGGTTGTGATTGGAGAAGGTCATGGGCAGATGGCCATTGCTGACCAACAGATTCAAGTTCTTCAAGCTCTTAGACTGAAAGGGCATCAAGTTTCCGTCGGGATGGAGTTTTTTGAATATCCAGATCAATCCTTGGTGGATCAGTGGCGCCAGGGATCTTTATCCACCCAAGATTTTTTGCAAAAGACATGGTCACCCAAGATGAATTGGAAGGCCTACGAAAGACAGGCTCTTTTTCCCCAGGGAGCACAGGCACAAACGCTGGCTTTGAATATACCGCGCTCCATTTCCTCCAGCATCGCCACGGCAGGGATTCAGGCTTTAAGTCCCCAGCAAATATCGATGCTTCCTCCGAATTTTACTTTGGGAAATGAAAGGTATTTTCAAAGGTTTCAAAACTTAATGAAGGATCATGTGAAGGATCCCGCAAAGCTGAGAAACTATTTTGCCTCCCAATCCCTTTGGGATGATACGATGGCATGGAAAGCTGCCGAATTTCAACGTCAACATCCTGATCAAATTTTGGTGGTCATCATTGGTGAAGCCCATGTCCAGTACGGAGGTGGCTTTCCCGATCGCCTTCGTCAGCGAGGCGTTTCCAATGTTTCCACCATCAGCCAAGTGAATCTGTGGCAGGCCTCTGTCAACGAACAATGGCAAATGATCCGTCCAGATCCTGAGGCTGGGCCTCGAGCCGATTTAATTTTTACTAGCTCCTACGATGAAACGCCCAATTTGAAGCCTTAGCTTTCACTTGGAAAAACGATGCAGGTGTTGCCCCATTCAAGTCTTGAAGAGTTGGGACTTGCATGGGGATTCGTGTTTCTTTGCGGGAAATAGCGGACTTCTCAAAATGAGATGTCGATGATTCTTTAGACAGTGAAAAAAGCTTGGGCGATGGGATGCGCCTCATGCTGTTTTCCGCGGCATTCATTTTGCAATTGATTAAATTCAAGATTCAAACAAGGGGGCTTCAGTGAAAAGAATCCATTTGAGACATCATGCTATTTTACGCAACTTATCCTTAGTCTTATTGGGAGCAGTTTCGATCGCTCTCTTTCAAAACTTCAAATTTGTAGGAAAACCTCACAAAGGTTTAGATTTGGGAATGAATTGCAAGCAGGGAGAGTGGGTGAAGCTGGGTAAATTCGAGCAGAGCCGTCACCTTGTGAAGAGTTCATCGATGAATCAAGTGAAGTTAATGCTTCCTCATCTTGAAAATGTGGAAGTGGAATATCTTTGCCCTGACGAAAAAAATGCCGAAACAGTTTTGCGGCTGCGGGACCCTGAAATGAATGCCACCGTGAATTTGGAAATCAAACGATTTAGCAATATTCCTCAAGAAAGAGGAATCGCAAGTGTTGATTAATTACAGAAGCTAGTTTAGAAAACCCTTTCTGTCTTTTTGAAGATGAAGAAAGGGTTTTGCATGTTGCAAGAAACCAATTACATTTTACACCGCCGATTTGATCGCATGGGGCGCCTTGTGGGTGATCCCGGTATGCAAAAAATTATGAACTCTCACGTGATGGTGATTGGAGTGGGAGGCGTTGGAAGTTGGGCGGCAGAAAGCTTAGCTCGATCGGGCGTAGGTCGAATAACCTTGGTGGATTTTGATGAAATCTGCATTACAAATACAAATCGCCAGTTGCATGCATTGACCGGGTTGTTGGGGCAAAAAAAAGCTCAGGTCCTGACTGATCGCCTTCGTAAAATCAATCCTCAGGCTCGTTTCGACGCTCTTCCTATCTTTTACAGCGAAGAAAACTGCACACAAATATTTGCGGAACGTCCTGATTATGTTTTGGATTGCATCGACAATTTAACAGCAAAATCCCATTTAATTTCCTTTTGTCGCCAACAAGGCATTCCTCTGATTGTTTCTACGGGAGCAGCGGCGCGCTTAGATCCATCCATGATTCAAGTTGCAGATTTGGCGAAAAGCCACACAGATCCGATGGCTCAACAGTTGCGAAAAATTTTAAGAACCAAGCATGAATTTCCTCGCGATGAAGACTTTGGTGTTCCCTGTGTTTTTTCAGACGAGGAACCAATGCTTCCCGTCGAACTTCACTATGATCATGGTCAGGGATTTAAGTGCGTTTGTCCTCAGGGGCAAAATGATTTGCACAGCTGCGATAAACGCAATCGCATTTATGGAACAGCGTCCTTTGTGACGGGATCCTTTGGATTTCATATGGCGTCATGGGTGATTCGTCAAATTTTACAAAAATCTTCAACTTAATCAGCGGAGCATTTTATGGGAGTTTTACTTTTTTTCTTTATTGGTCTGATGACAGTCCTGGTTGGTGGTGTCGTGATTTATTTGACTGTTCGTCATCATTGGTTTCCCATGAAGGCAACGACAGCACAGGCTTCTGGATCCTTGCAGGAAAATGGACAATGCCAGGATTGAGGATCTAGGAAAAATAGATCGTCTGCCTTTGTTTGGGTCTTAGATCATTCTCTTTCGCCCGATCTTACCGAAGAAAAGCTTCTTGAAAAACCCTTTCAAGAAGGCTATGACTAGAAAAATTTTTTAATGCAAACGGAATCAAGTTCATAAGGAGCAATTATGATTTCTCAATTTATCGATCATCACTATCGTCACTTTAATGCTGCAGCATTGAAGAATGCAGCACAAGCTTACAAAGCCCATTTAGATCAGGGTGGAAAAATGATGATCACTTTGGCAGGAGCGATGAGCACTGCTGAATTGGGTCTTTCATTGGCAGAAATGATTCGCCAAGATAAGGTGCAAGCAATTTGCTGTACTGGGGCCAATCTGGAAGAAGATATTTTTAACTTAGTGGCACATGATCACTATGAACTTGTTCCTAATTACCGTGACTTGACTCCGCAAGATGAAGAAAAACTTTTGAGCAAACATTTGAACCGCGTGACAGATACTTGCATTCCAGAAGAAGAGGCGATCCGTCGTATTGAAAAAGCGGTTTTGGATGAATGGCAAAAAGCAGATCGCGCTGGAGAAGCTTTTTTTCCTCACGAGTTCATGTACAAAATCATCCGTTCAGGTGTTTTGAAACAATATTATCAAATTGATCCCAAAAATAGCTGGATGGTTGCAGCTGCTGAAAAAAATATTCCAATGATCGTTCCTGGTTGGGAAGATTCGACTTTAGGAAATATTTTTGCAGGTCACGTGATCAAAGGTGACATTAAAAATGTTCACACTGTGAAAACGGGAATTCAATACATGATGAACTTGGCAGAATGGTACATGAGTGCAACGAAAAAAAGCTCCATCGGATTTTTTCAAATTGGTGGTGGAATTGCTGGTGATTTCCCTATCTGTGTTGTTCCAATGTTAAGTCAGGATCTTTTGCATGATGAGGTCAAGGTTTGGGGTTATTTCTGCCAAATCAGTGATTCAACAACAAGTTATGGATCTTATTCAGGTGCGATCCCTAATGAGAAAATCACATGGGGTAAATTGGCTGTGGACACACCTAAGTTTGTGATTGAATCCGATGCATCCATTGTTGCGCCATTGATGTTTGCTTACATCTTAGGTTGGTAATAGACAGAAAATATTCATCAAATTTTAAGGTCCTAAAAAGGGCCTTTTTGTAAAAGGGTTGGCTGAAAAGCCGGCCCTTTTTTTATGGACTTTCCTCAACCGAGGGGATCATACTTAAAAGTGTTTCCCAACCACTTTCACGAAAGGAAAGAACCATGAAAAGTAATTCTATGATAACGATGATGGCGACCTTGTTTGCATTGGCTGCGACAGCGGCACCTTTTAAGCTGGACACGGCACATACGGATTTTGGATTTAGCATCAAGCATTTGATGATTTCCAATGTAAAGGGTGCCTTTAAGGATTTCTCTGGATCTTTTGATTTTGATGAAGCCAAAGGTGAAGTCAAAAATATCAGTGTTGAAATTAAGGCAGCATCCATTGATACCCGAAATGGGAAACGCGATGACCATTTACGATCCGCTGATTTTTTTGATGTTGAAAAGCATCCAGTCATCACATTTAAAGCGGATGCTTTGAAAGTGAAAGAGAAGAAAACTGAGAAAATCAAAGGAATGTTATCGATGCATGGAGTTTCTAAAGAAGTAACTTTGGATTTAACATATTCAGGAAAGAATCCTGATCCTATGGGAACAATGCATATGGGCTTTGAATTAAAAGGTAAAATCAATCGCAAAGATTTCGGTCTAGCCTGGAACAAAGCTTTAGAAAAAGGTGGCGTTGTTGTGGGTGAAGAAGTGATGCTCGACATCTCTGGAGAAATTGTTCCTCAGTAATAAGACCTCGAACGTCTTATCAAGGTATCGACAAAGAGCCTCAGCAAGAAAGCTGGGGCTTTTTTATTGTGCGGGTTTTTGAAAAAATCTTTGAGTGCGGTGAAGCTGAAAGCCTCTTTCGAACTTTAAGTAATGTGGAACGGCTGCACCATTCAAGCTAAGGACTTTTGTCAGAGCAACGAAGTGATGAAAGCCAGTTTCTGGCATTTGAATCCCATGAATGTCTTCATAAACTCCTGGTAGTCCAAAAGGTTCAGCAAGGTTGACCTCAAGAGATTGAAGGTTGATGAAGAGAAAACTCAATCCCCCGGAAGGCTTTGTTGTTTCGAGAAGAATCACAGCCACTTGCTCATTGGAGGCAGCAATCTTTTTAGATTCCCCCATCTTTGTTGTGTAGAATTTTGGTTGAAATCCTAAATCTGAAACACCCTCAAGATCTAGCACGGCTTCTTGAGCTAAGCTCCATTGCGAGTTTGCGTATTGAATGCGATGCAAATAGATTTTTCCCTGATAAATCTCAACTTTGACAGCTCCATCCAAATTCCGAAAAATTTCATGAAAGCTTCCCTTTTTCCAGTGGATATTCGGAAGGCTTATGGAGTTCATGGCCCCCAGATAGGGGTTTCCAATAAGAATTTCACGAGCCGGTTTTTTTTGAGCTGGCTTTGTCGTATTTTTTAAAACTTCTGGAAAACCAATCAGAAGATCTCCCCGATGGTAAGATAGGGCCATTCTCCGACCAAAAGTCATCTGTTCAAGAGTTTCTGGCGTTGCTAGTTTTTGCAGGAGCTTCTCTTGAGCAAAAATCTGACGAGGACTTTTGCCATCCGTGCTTGTGAGTGGATTTTCTTGAAAGTCATTGTACACCCATGTTTGAGTCCCTAAAAATGGCCTCTGTATAAAAATCTCTTGGCAGTTCAATGTTTTTTCAGCAGAAGACTTTGGAATGACTTGGGCTAACGCAAATGAACTTAGCAGATGGAAGCTGATAAAAATCAAAGATCGGGCCCCTTCTCTTGTCCAAGAGAGGTCATATCCATTCGATAAGCGGGAGATTGTTTTTGCAGTGAAGTTGTTCATAGGGACGGAGTATAGAGTAGACCAGAGTAAATTTCTAGATGTTAAGATTCTGACAGTCAGTTTGCTCTTGGAACCAGTTGGACCATGGAAAGCTTTCCAATTTTGTCATAAAGATTGAAGTTTTCTTCAAATAGGGTACAGATAACACACTGAATTTTTGAAGAAGAGGTGCCTATGCAAGACGATTCAATCCCCAGACAGGAATATATTCCACCCCGCCCACCTAAGTCCTTTCGTGTGACGTTGGACGTTCATATGTCGGGATTTCGATTGGACACCCTTCTTTTGAAAAGCCTACGAGAACAAAAGCAAAATTTAAATTTACAAAATGTCACTCGCACAACCTACAAAGAACTCTTCAGCACAGGCAAAATCCTGATCAAAGGTCAGCGAGCACGTCCTTCCTCGAACGTTTGCAAAGGCATCACTTACGTCGATATTTTGGGGTATTGAGGCTCGGGAAAGACATATCCATTGAATGGAAGAAATGGAAACATCCATTGATCTTCGATTTTTTTATCGACTTGATAATGGTTCTTATTTGGTGGCAGTTGTTAAAATTATCCCAGAGGGTGCATATCTTGCGAGTTTATATCCAACAGGAAGTCGCATTCGAGCAAAGCACAAAAAGTTAAAGAAGGTTCGTTTATGAAAAGTAAAAATATTTCATTTCGTATTATTGGAACTTCAGGTCCATTAACAATTAGAATATTAGATGGGATTTTTGGTGTAGCAACAGAAAGTAAGAATCACAAAGGTGTGGGTTTCTTTTCCGAAGATGGAGGGCTTCTTGGTGTTGAGTTTGATGATGTGGAAACCGTCGAAGATCATCAGACTTTAGAGTTTGACCGAGATAAAGTTGAAATTTGGGTCAAAAATAAACAAGTTCGTTTCGAGCACTCGAGAATAAAAAAAACCGGTTCACATCGCTCATCCAAAAAGTCTGTAGCCTAGGCAAAATAAGGCCTCAGATCTGAGGCCAGCAGAAGATTTGCATTTGGCTGTTGTCCATGAACATTTTAAGTCTTTGAAGGGCGAAGTCTTTATCGCCCAAAATAATGGTGTCTTCCATCAATGTGCGAGGTTGAAAACTTGTTCCTTTGCACTTTTTTTCTGTGGACGCAGTAGGACCCGTCTCTGATTTTTTAACTTCTTCCATGCTTGTCATGACTCCTTGTTGAATGACCAGGGTCTTCACTTCGGATGAAAAAATCGAGGGTCAAAAGCATTATTCAATAAAAATTGAACGGCTTCAGTTCCAGAGATTGTTTGGCGGTTTTCAAAAAGATAGTGAGTCACATATCGAATTTTTTCATAGTCTTTATCGTTCAACAGACGTAAAGGCTCGGGGGGGATGAGGTCATCAAATATTTTTGAATTTTTGGATTGCTCGTCGCGGTCCACGTTGGAAACAGCACTAGGTTGTATTGACTTGAGCTCATTTTGAATCTGGCTGAGCAGGCTTCCTTGACAAGGCATATTTTATGGTGTTAAAATATGCCTTAAGTAATAAAAAAGGACCATAAAATATGCTCTTGAGAACGGGAATAAAAAGTCTTCAGTCATGGTTTGCTCAGTCTCCGCGTAAGCCTTTAATCTTGCGTGGGGCCCGGCAGGTTGGAAAAATAACTCTGGTTCGACTATACTGTC
>JACCDG010459464.1_pt1 | contig 14197 bp, 16 predicted proteins | sample 7442471 | NCBI WGS metagenome assembly JACCDG01 (sample SAMN15323444, study PRJNA562643) | freshwater metagenome | isolation source: river surface water | place: USA:Blue River Watershed | collected 2017-08-17
GCAAAGACCATGGCAAGCACCATGGGCAAAGGCAAGTTACGTCCAGCCGTGATGTAGTCCTTAGCGTTGTGGACTTTTCTGGCACTTAAGAGACCAATCGCAATTGATGCCAATAAATAAATTGCAACCAACCAAAGCAACATAGTTAACCTTTGTATTGAAACTGATTAATTCGCAAATTATAGAGGAGCAATTAATCGACCACATAAATGAAAAGCCATGCATTTGCATGGCTTTCTAAGATCCAAAAAACTCAAACAATCAAGACTTTGCTGATTTCCTTGCTGTCTTTGTAGCCGTCTTTCTAACGACCTTTTTAGCAGCCGTTTTAACTGCCTTCTTAGCAGCTGGTTTTTTGCCCGCAGGAGGCGCTAATTTTTTACCAGCATCATGAGCCATTTTTTCTAAATTAGCGAAGCCATGTTCTGCAGCTTCCGCTGCCTGCTTGGCCATCTTGCGCCCTTCTTTTAAGACCTTGTGACCAGCATCCGACACATCGCGCACGATATCTGTGAACTTGTCTGATCCCGCTGGCAAGTTCTTACTGGCAGTTTTTAGCCAATCTTCCATGGCTGAGCGAGCCTTATTGAGATGTTTTTCAACTTCATCGGCCGCTTCATCCTCCATCGATTTCAAAAGACTCTTGATTTTCTTTTGATAAATGGTCATGCGAGCCATGGCATCTTCAGAAAACTGCTCCTGTAAAGCCTTTAGCTTGGCCACATCATTGGTAGCTGCTTGCTTGGCATAAGACTTGGCATGCTCCATGCTGGCCTTGATTTCAGTGACTTGATGTTCACCAAGCTCTTTGGCAGTTTCTAGCAGTCGATGAGATAGAGAGAAAAGTTCTTTGGCACGCTCTTGTTGCCACTTCATGAATTCATGTTGTCCTGACATCGCGACCTCCTATAGATAGTTGATTTTTCATCCTATACCTAATTGAGGGTTTTGCCAACAATGTCAATTATTGAGAGATATCCTTGAACCATCGGCTCAATCTAAGTTTTTCAATCAGATCCTCTGAGCGTTGGCCTAATGTTTTTCTTAAGTAAGCCTGAGATTGTTTGCGATAAACAAAAACCACAGCCACAGCTGCAATACCGGCAGCCAAAAACAGCAAATAGACCAAATCTCCAAACTGAGGCTTGAGGAGATAACCAATCAAGGCTGGGATCGCAAAAGCAATAGCCATCAAACCAACATCCAGAATGACAACCGCTAACTCAAAGAATGTGAAGATCAAAAGACAAAGCCCAGTCAGCAAAGTCTTTTTGTTCATCATCGATTAATGTATTTAGATGAATCAGAAATGATTTTCAACAACCATCTCTGATTGTGGAATAAATCCAGGCTTTGGCCAGGCAGGTTTAGTGGCCTTACCAATTGGCAACATCGCAGCCAAAGCAAAGTCTTTTGGCAAATGAATTAATTCAGCAACCTTCTTAAAATCAAAGCCAACCATTGGGCAAGAGTCATATCCCATGCCTTTAGCGGCCAACATCATGGTTTGCAGCAAAATGCCTGCAGATCTCATGGCCTCATCACGCTGTAACTGCTCATCGGCTGAGTAAAAAGGATTGATCCATGGCACCAAGATGTCTTGCGCTTCCTTAGGGGCATTTACCCAATATCTGGCAGGATCTTTGCTCCACGCTTTGATATCGACAGCAATCACAAATAGTAATGATGCATCTGTGACTTGAGCCTGGTCATGAGCAGCAGCGCGTAATTGTGTTCTTAGAGCTTTATCGGTGACATTCACCAAACGCCAGTGTTGAATATTGAATGAAGATGGTGCTTGCATCGCCAATTCAATCAATTGTTGGGTTTCTTCTTTAGTGAATTGATGAGCTGGATCAAAGTGTTTGATTGCTCTTCTTTGGCGGATAGCATCTAGTGTGTTCATATTTGTCTCTTATTAGTTATTACTCATTTAATGGTTAAAAGTAATGAAAGATGAATTATGTCTTAAAAAGGTAATTATCGATCAAGTACTTAATTAAAGCTTTTTCAGCCGCTATTGAGATGGTCGCAATGAAACTCAAGAAGACTTATACAATGACAAAATGAGCAATATAGAAATTGTGACCCCTGCCGCAGCAGGAAGCCTCCATGGAAACCGCATCACAGCATTGCGCTGGCAGAGCTTTCTGAAAAAATTAGGTCATCAAGTTCGAGTATCCAATCACTGGACAGGTAAAAACACAGATTTATTGATTGCCCTGCACGCTTCTAGAAGCCACACATCGATTGTTCAGTTTCGAAAGCTTTACCCCAATCGCCCCATCATCCTCATTATGACTGGCACCGATTTGTATCGAGATATGCCATCGCATCCTGAAGTAGTCAAATCAATGGAAATGTCTGACGCAATCGTTATCTTGCAATCCGCAGCATTGGCGATGATTCCAAAGCATTTGCAAACAAAAACTCACGTCATTTATCAATCCACTAAGCCAGTTAAACGTAAAGCTCTTTTGAAGAAGAGTTTTTTAATCAGCGTGATCGGACATCTGCGATCAGAAAAAGATCCTTTCTGTACTACCAAGAGTCTCAAGTACCTGGGGCCAGAGAGCAAGATAAAAGTCATACATATGGGTAAAGCTATGAGCCCTGAGATGAAAAGTCTGGCAAAGGCATACAACAAAGAACTCAAGAACTATCAGTGGCTTGACGAACTGAGTCATTCTGAGACGCTACAGCAACTCTCACGCAGTCATCTGATGGTGATATCAAGCCTCATGGAAGGCGGGGCACACGTGGTGACTGAAGCAATCGCAATTGGGGTGCCTGTCATTGCGTCTGACATTCCTGGCAATCGCGGCTTACTTGGAGACGACTATCCTGGCTACTACCCCGTTGGGGATGAGAAGGCTTTGGCCAAGATCCTGCAAAAAACAGAATTGGATGCAGCTTTTTATGAATCTCTTGAGAAACACATTCACAAGAGAAGACAGTACGTACAACCAGGATTTGAGTTGAATTCTATTAAAGCAATTTTGGATCGCTTAAGAATCTCTTAAAAAATAGAGTTTTGGTTTTGATTAAGTCTGGATCAAGCTTTGGCGTAGCAAACCATGAACAACTCTTGAGGGTCAGTCCAAATCTGGACATCATCAAAACCAGCACTAATTAGCAAATCAGAAAATGAAGCTCGAGTGTATTTATAACTATTTTCTGTGTGGATCATCTCGCCAGCTTTGAAATGCTTCGATTGAGATGGCCAGGTCACCAAAACATCGCGTTTGGCTAGAAGATGCATTTCAATACGAGATTGCTCTTGATTGAAGACAGCGTAGTGCTCCCAATCCAAAACATCAAAATCACTGCCAATGATGCGGTTCACGTGCTTGAGAATATTTAAATTAAATGCTGCCGTTATTCCAAGAGAATCGTCATAGGCCCTCTGAAGAACATCACTGTCTTTGACTAAGTCAACGCCAATCAAAAATCCGCCTGAACCATCACAAATGCTGGCAATGTTTTCAAAAAAACTACTGACTTGATCAGGGGTGAAGTTACCGATAGAAGATCCAGGATAAAAGAAGGTTTTCTTCTTACCTGCTAATTCTGGAAAGCGGAGCGGCTGAGCCAAATCGCAGACCTGCGCAGACATCTGTATATGAGGAAATCTCTTTTGCAAATCAGCAATGGCCAACTCTAAAAAGTCTTTTGAAATATCTAGGGCAACATATTCTTTAGGATTAATTGAATTAAAAAGCTCACTGGCTTTAGCGCAATTGCCCGCACCCAAATCTAATAAAACATCACAAGCACCAACAGCCGATGCTATTTGCTGCTCGTGCATTTTCATGATTGATTTTTCTACCCTGGTTGGGTAGTACTCATCTAAAAGAGTGATGGCTTCAAAGAGTCTGGAGCCAAGCTCGTCATAAAAATATTTAGGTGCAATGAATGGGCTGCCTGATTGAAGACCAGCTGTTATTTCATCAATGAGTGACTTGTTCATTTTTTAAGAAATAGATAATCCAGCGCCTTCGGTGAATTGTCCGATTTTCTGGGCTTTCATAAAATCACCAGCTCGCAAAATTGCTAAAACTTCAGCCTCTGCTTCTGGGGCACAAGAAATAAGCAGCCCTCCACTGGTCTGAGGATCTGTGAGTAAATTCTGCTGCCACAAAGATATGTTCTGCGCTAACTTAACTTCGTGGCCGTAGCCAACCCAATTTCGTGTTGAAGCGCCGGTATAAATGTCTTTTTGTACTAACTGAACAGCTTCCTCTACAACGGGAATACTGTTCCAATCCAACTTAGCTTCTAACTTCGCACCACGGGCCAATTCAAGTAAATGTCCGGCCAAACCAAACCCTGTGACATCCGTCAATGCGTGAACACCGACCAATTGGGCTAATTCAACGCCAGGCTTATTGAGCTTGGTTGTTAAAGCAATCATCTCGCGGTAACCAGCTTCAGATAATTGCTCTTTCTTAAGCGCTGCTGAAAGAACACCCACCCCTAAAGGCTTACTTAAAATAATGCTGTCGCCCGCTTTGGCCCCATTGTTTCTCTTAAGTTTCTTAGGATCGACAATGCCAATCGCTACCAAGCCATAAATAGGCTCAACCGTATCAATAGAATGACCGCCTGCAATCATGATGCCGGCATCAGCACAAACTGATTCTCCGCCTGCTGTGATTTGTTGAATGACTTCCATTGGCAAAACATTGATGGGCATACCAAGCAAGGCCAATGCAAATAATGGTTGTGCGCCCATCGCATAAATATCAGATATCGCATTAGTCGCCGCAATTCGGCCAAACTCAAATGGATCGTCCACGATTGGCATGAAAAAATCTGTTGTTGCTACGATGGCCTGATGTTCATTGATTTGATAAACAGCTGCATCCTCATTGTTATCTGAGCCGGCCAGCAATGCAGCTGGGATATTTCTGATGGGTGAAGCCTTGAGGATATCGCTCAAAATGCCCGGGGCAATTTTGCAACCACAACCACCACCATGAGAAAGGGATGTAAGACGACCGTTATAGGACATAAAGACTCAGTAAAAGAATGAATGAAGAGACTGAAAAATCAGGAATACCGTAGCTTACTCAATTTAGAGCAAACACGTGCGAAAGCCACAAAAATGATCAGATCGTTTAGGCGAATAAAAGTTACGGAATGCCACTCTTCTTAAACGCTCTGGGGTGTATGGGCTCCAACCTTTTAAAACTTGGTAATTACCATCAAACCATGGCTGAGAGTAATCAACATAAGGATCAGCCGAAAACTCCGGAAAAGGCATGAAGGGGCTTGAAGTCCATTCCCATAAATTGGATGCCTGCCATTGACCATCTACTTGACTCATTAATAGTGATAATTCATGCTCTGTTGGCAATCTAACTTGGCGCCACTCACAATAACGCTGAGCATCTACGTAAGACACATGTCGCACAGGCTCATCTAAAGCAAGCAATTGCCAATCATCAAAAAATCGTTGGCACCAATCACTGCCCTCTTTTTTCCAATACTTTGGAATCTCTATGCGTTCACCATCTGAATGACTTTGGGTGGCTTCAATAAACTCTAAATACTCACCATTGGTGACTGCACGACTGGCAATAGAAAAATCATCTACTTCTACAGGGTGCGCCCATTTTTCATTATCAAATATGAAACCGCTGTGCTTCTCAGAGCCAGCCTGAACAGTTGATTTAGGGAAACGAAGATACCCGGACTTTAGATTGCCTTTAGAACTATTTATTGAAAATCGCTCAAAAGGCTTTGCATACGCCAATGTTTGCCACATATAGGCAAAAGCTTCGTTGTGCATATCCTGATGAAAGATAGACAACTGAATAAAGTATTCGGTTTCTGAGTCAACGGTACCTTGAAGTAGTTCAAGTGTTTTCTGAAATACTTCAAGGTTATATTGCAGCAAACTCTTCAATGACGGCATCTCAATCGTCCAACGATCTGTGTGAGCTATTTCTGAAGAATTAAAAAATAGATCAGCGTTACTCAGCAAAGATGGCTTAGAGATTTGCCCTTTGCGATGCACCCAAAACTCATGGAACCATGTGAGATGACCAAACTCCCAGTGAGGGGGATTTAATATTTCAAGAGTTGGAACTAATTCTTGCCCAGGCTTTAGATTCACCAAAATATTGCGCGTGCGCTCATTTGTCTCAATCAACCAATCTTTCAATAAAGATTGATTAGCTTGAGTCTGATATTGGAGATGATCAGATAATTTTTGATTCACCCCCTGATTATAGGGTTCAAGATGAGCGCTTTTTACTGTAATTAAATAAAAAGCCAACCCGAAGGTTGGCTTTTGAACTACTGGTGGGCCCTCGCGGACTTGAACCGCGGACCAAAGGATTATGAGTCTTGTTATCATTCTATTGACGAATAGAACTAACTCTTAAAATCTAATATTTATATAGTTTAAAGCAGTTAATAACCACTTGAAAATACCGTAGTCTAAGTGTAGTCTGTAGTCTATGTGTGGTCTAGAGGACTAGGTGTATGGATTGGATTAAAGATGATAAGTTGTCGGGCTTATATAAGAGGGTAAGAAATACTGGAGATGTTTGGGCAGTAAAGGCTCGTGTTAAGGGAGGTAAGCCAGTTACCTACACCTTGGGCAAGGTAGAAGTAATGAATCCATCACAAGCAAGACAAAAAGCAAAATCAATACTTGCTCAGCTTGCAGAAGGCATCAATCCAAATCAAGTCCTGAAGGTTCGTAAAGAAGTTGAAAAGGCACGAGGGTTAACTCTTGCTAAAGCTATTAAAGACTATTCAGAGATGGCAAGCTGGAAAGAAATGACCAAACATGAGGCTCTTACTACCCTTGAGAGAAGATTTGGTGATTGGTACAAAAGGACACTATCTTCAATTACAAAAGAAGAGTGTCAAGCAAGATTTTTAAAGATTAAAGCTGATGTTAAAGCTTTAAAGGCAAGAAGAGATAGCCTTAGGATTAAAGCCAATCTTCATATCAAAGAACCAAGAAATGAGGTGGGCCTTGCTGAAGCTCAGCGTGCGTTCAGGTATTTGAGTTCAGTATTTAACAGCTATTCACATGATGATGCTGGAAATGAGAAATTACTCCCTAAAGGAAATCCTTGCTTAATCTTAAAAGCCAAGAAGCTAAGAAAGCTATTAGTTCCGAAAGAAAGATTTCTGGATAGTAAGGAAAGAGATTTGTTATATGAAGCCTTATATATATCTACACATAAGCAATACAAAGGAAATCTACAAGCAGATGACACTGATTTAGCTTGGCTTCTTATTCATACAGGGCTGAGGCTTGAGGAAGGTCTTGGAATGAAGTGGGCAGATGTTGACTTTAAAAAAGAGATTTTCAAAGTTAAAAATACCAAAAATCATAGAGACCATACATTACCAATGACTGATGCAACCAAAAGAATGTTTATTAGAAGATATGAAAATCGCAAAAGCGAAAAGTTTGTCTTTCCAAGCCCTCTAACTACTAATAAACCAGTCACGAGCCATAAACCGATGACTGCTAGCAGGACTTTTGACAGGTTATCAGAGGAAATTGGTTTTGAATTTACTGCCCATGACCTACGAAGAACAGTTGCAACAGTTGCATCTGATTTAGGTTATGACTTAAATGCAATTGGTCAAATACTTAACCATTCCAAGAAGGGGGTAACCTCAGGCTATATACAAAAAACACATTTAAGACTTAAGGAAATATTAGAAGACATTCAAAATAGTTTATTTACAGAGCATAAATCTTAGATGATGGCATAAATAATTAAAGTAAATGCTGGATAAATTTTCTGCAGCATCAATAAATCTAGGGATAAAAAAATGAAACACTCTGAAACCAACTGTGTTTTGAGTAAGGAAAAATTATTAATTATTTAAGCTGTCAATAATTGCTGCCATGCGGATTTCAAGTATTTCATCGTATCTGATTCTGTGGAGCTTCATGTTATTTTCAAATGCCCATCTATTTTTAATCTCATCCCTTAGTTGTCTTTCTTCTAGACCTTGTTCACCGCCCCAAAAATCAATAGAAACAAAGTGCTGTTCGCCATCAAATTCAATCAAAGTATTAAATTCTGTTAAATAGAAGTCGAATGGGAGCTTGATTTTATGTTTACACGAATCAAATCTTGCTTCACTGACAAATGTTATGTTGTTATCAGTCAGTATTGTGGCGATTTTTCTATTGCCTTTGGAAGATGCGCACCAAGGGCAGCCATGTTCTTTAGAAATTAAATCTGACGGTACAGTTGACCATTGATGACCACATAAGTGTTGAACCTTAATTTTTTGGCGATTAGTTTGGTAAGGCTCAAGGGCTATTATTTCCCCTCTATGAACTATTTCTAATTCTCTAAGAAATTCCTCATTTGATTTTCTGTTTGCACAATTGTGGCATCCACACCTTAATACAACTCTTGGTGATATATCCCATATTTTTCCACAATTCAAATGTTGAACTTTTAGTGGAATTTGTGACTGTTTATAGGGCTCTAGGGCAACAATTTGACCGTTATGCCTTTCAAATAAACGCCTGTCAAAATCTGCTTGTGTCATTTTTTTCTGTTCAATAGAGCAAATTCGGCAACCTTGTTTTCTCCTAATTAAGTGTGATGGGGTGGTTTCCCATTTGTGTCCGCACACATGCTCAACCAATATTTTTCTATCCATCCCATCATAGTCACCTAGAGCATATATTTCACCATTATGTATTTCTAATAGCATTTCTTTAAATGCATCGTCAGAAAACTTTATATTTCCAGCGCAATTTGGGCAACCACAACCTCGTATATGTGAGTTTGGTGTTTGAGAAAAACTTTTGTCACATTTTTTACATTTAATAAGAACAGGAATATTGGTCTTTTGGTATATGCTTTCTGAGTAATCGTATTTATCTCCATGAATTTCTTTTGCCTTTAAAAGAAACTCTTCTTGATTCCATATTTCACGGCCGTGACATTTTTTACACCCCTGCCCTCTTTGATGCTTAGCGGGTTCTTGATTAAATCTACCGTGAACTGGGCAAATTATGGTGACTGGAGAGTGTATATTGACTAAATTTGTTTCGGAATAATCGTAATAGTCACCATGAAAATCTTGAGATTCTTTAATAAACAAATCAATATCTTTGCGCTGTTTTTCTGATGCGCATTTTTTACATCCATGCCCCTCAATATGTTTAGATGCTCTTTGCATAAAATCACCATGTTTTTGACATATGATTTTTATGGGTTTGCTACTACCAAGATAATCGCTTAATGAATAGTCGTATCTATCTCCATGAATTTTTCGTACCCTTTCAATCCAACCGCTTGTTGTTATCCTTATTGGTCTTGCCATAAAATTAGGTATACCTTTATCTTTTAGGTAATCTTCCGCCAGCCTTCAAGCACTCATCTAAAGTCTTGTAAGCAGTGTAGTTGTTGGTTTGTTTGTAATAAGTTGAGCCTGGTGCATGACATATACCAGACTTAGACATTTTCACCGGCTCAGATTGTGCAAAAGCACCCGTTGAAATTAGGACTGTTGCCATTAGAGAAATAATGCTAAATTTCATAACAACAAGATTAGCACAGGAATTAAAAATGCAGAACTTATTTCTCGTAGTCATCATTTTTTTCAGTCAATCATTGTTTGCTAGCGGGTATGGTGATTGGGAGAAAAAGTACCCTGACTACAAATTTATTTTTAGTAAAAATCAAGATTTATATAAAAGTTATGAAGCTGTGCATTCAATTTCTTCAAAAATGATTCGTGATAGAAGAAATATAACAAAGAGCGACAGAGAGGCAATTGATTATCTAAGAGATATCTCCAATCAATTTTTTACAACATATTCATTAATGAATGTTTATGGGCAAACTTTAGTTTTCTCATTCTCTTCAACACTTGATACGAATAGGAAATCTTTACACTTTAATGAGGCATGTAGTAATTTAAATTCATTGCTTCCTAATAAACCGAGCAACACAAAAGACAGACAATCTTATAAATTATCTTTGATAGAGTGGGGAAAAGAAATTTCCATGTCTAAATCCAATTTGACAATTATTTCAAAGGGACTGGATGAGCAATATGAGGTTTCGCAATGGATGGAAAGGACATGCTTGGAAGCAGCTGCAAACGATAAATTTTGGGCTATAAGCAAATAATGAAATCCACAAAGGATGCTTTGATAGCATATGCAAAAATGATGAATACCTTAGATTCAACTGAATTTGAGTTACTTCTTGAGGATAATTTCTCCTGTGAATCTCAAACAGTTATGAAACCCATCAATGGGAAAGGGGCAAAAGAATTGTGTTCTTATCGCACAAAATGATAAAGACAATCTTTTGGCAACCGTTTACGCAAAAGTAGACGGTAGCAAGATTATTCGCCTAGATATGTGTACAGTACCTGACCCTAAGACAGCATTAAGAACAGTGATTTACCCTGCCTAGGAATAATTTTAAATGTCTAAATGCTAAAGGTGTGGGTCAGTAAAGCACCTATTAACGCATTGAATTATGTGAATTATCTTCAAAGAATTTTCTAAAGAATGTCATCGTCTTCAAAGCGAGATACGGGGCGGTCGGCTAGTTTCTCTTCTGATTTAACGAGGTTTTCAAGCTTTTCTATTTCGTTAACTTCTGAAAAAGATTGCCCATGAATACAAAGGAAAGCTTGCTGAACGAGATATGCCATGAATTCAAGCTCTTTGTCAGATGAATCAGCAAATGTTAGGAAGTCATTAAAAGAAAAATATGCCTCATAGTAAAGATTAAGATGCTTAGACACTGAGTTTTCAAGCTTTAATCTTTCCATTTCTTCTAAAGCAACCAACCATTCCTCTTCAGATTCTTTGGAGATGCTAAAGTAGGGAATCTCCTCTTCTTCAGCAATTGCTTTTAGTTCTCTCAATCGCATTGTTTTTAAAAGCTTAGTGTCAAAGCCAGCCTCTTTGAGCTTTTTAATGATTGCGTCCCGCTGGGTCTGGTTGATTAAATGCTTTTTCAGCCAAATATCAAACTCTTCACCGATGTACTTTCTAGCAAGTTTTAAGACCTCTAAGTTGTTCAATGATTCAGCTATCTTCCACTGCTTAGATAGTCCTTCTCTAGGTATAGAAGAGCCTAAATAACCCTCTACAGGTAGTTTTGTCCCGTGTTTACGGTTAAATGTTGCAGGAGTAATGGCTAAGTTAGATGTATGTAGTAAACCAAGCCTATTTTTACCGCTAACAGGGTAAATATGACTTAGCTCATAGTATGCAGTAGCTTCGCCATCTTCATAGCCTCCTGAAGCTGTACAGCGTCTCCTTAGCTTAACTAGTGCATCTAGTGATTCAGCATCATGACCTTGAAGGATTTCTATAGTTCTAGCTCTTCTAAGCTCTTTAATTAGATATAAGCCAAAAGTACTATTGGTTAGTTTCTTGAGCTTTTCCCCAAGTTTCTTATTCCTTTTGGCTTGAGTTTTGACTCTATTTTTAGCCTGAAAGGCTAGCTTTCTACAGGTATCTGAACAGAATAAGTGACCTGTTCTAATAGGCTGAAATTGACCTACGCAGTGCTTGCAACCTCGTTTCTTAAGCATGCTGCGTCACCTATTTAGAACCCAGTGTTGCTATTGGACTGATGTCAATTTTTTATGAATGAATTAATGCATTCATTCGTTTCTTTAATAGTTTGTTTTGATTTACAAAACTCTGTAGCCCGCTTGAAATCCTCTCTTACTGGCTCAATCTTGACAGGTAAAGGGGGTAAAGCTGGAGTGCTTGTTGAATAAGTTGCAAGATTTTTTTGATAATTGTAGTCGGACTTTTTCTGGGACATACACTCATTTCTGAGTGCATTTCTTTCAAATGCATTTTCTTCAACTGTTTGATAAACAGGTGTTGATGTGCAATTAGTTGACCCTCTTGTTGTGTATTGGTCACCTCTAAATGTTGTTGAATTAATTGAACCACTAGAACTGCAAGAGGTATCAGTCCTCACATAAACACTCACATATTTTGGTGGAATTTTTGAATTCACAAAACCATTACATTCTGATAACTGTTGGAAATGTCTACCAACTGACTCACAACCATAAAGAGGTAGCACCAGAAAGAATAAAATAACTTTTTTCATTTTATTTGTTTGTCACATTGATTTAAGTAATTCTGTTTTTTTTGCGTCGTATTCTTTTTGAGTAATTAAACCTTTTTTAAGCATTCCATTGAGTTCCTCAATTTTCTGAGTAGTTGTCTTTGAGTTATCTACTGCTTTCTTTTCTGCCTCTTTTTCTAATTGAGCGTCCGTGGCAACCTCAGCAAAAGCACATTTCTTTTCTGTGGCAAGGATGTTTAATCGGTTATATCTTTGTCTATAGGCGTTTATTTCAATCTTTTCAGATTCAGTTAAGTCCATAAAGAAAAGAGGTACGAGTAAAAATGCTCCTGCAACCCCTAATCCGATATTTTTTCCAGATTTATCAGACTCAGGAAGTAATCTCTGTATTTCAGCTTGAACACCCTTCATCTCAGCTTCTAATGTTGGACATGTTTTCCTGTTATCTCCAACTTGGTCGACCATAACTGGATTTGCAGGTCTTCCTGCACAGGCAGACAAAACTAAAATAGATACTAAGGAAGAGGCGACAATTTTTTTCATAAATAATCCTTCATTTATAAAAACTATAACACTTAATATGTTCTAAATTGAACAAAAATCGCAATCCCCTAAGTTAATATTGAGCATGGCTTATGTATACATCCTTGAAAACAAAGATGTCAAACGCATCAAGATTGGGGCGACTATCAATCATCCTGATGCACGACTCACTGATATTGCCAGAATGTGGCGAGCCTTTAAGGGGCGTTGTCAAATATGTCTCAATTGGAGAATGTTAGATAAAGGGCTGATGCCAAAACATGTTCTTAGCGGTCACCATTGTGCGGGCAGTGGAAAATTTCCTCTTGAACGAAGCACTGAGCTTGCTGAGATGCAGTTGAGAGATTTACAGGAGCAATTTCCACAGCTCAGAGGAACTGATTTGAACTTTGCGACCAAACGCATTAAGAACCTTCAGAAAATACTCCAAAACTACAAGGAAAGTCCTATTAGGCAAGGTAAGTGGAAACTAATAACTTATTTTGAAACTGACTCTGCATATTTAATTGAAGGTGTTGCTCATGAAAAACTGGCTGAATATTTAGACAAAAATGCCCCGTTTGGAGAGGTGTTCACATGCTCAACTGAAGTTGCTATTACAGTTATTGAAGAAGCGATAAGAAGTCAGGCAGGCTAAAAACTAATTTTATGAAGGTATTAGGATTCCACATTCTATTGATTGATGCAGAAGGAGTACCCCCCCCTGCCTCATCTTTGACCAATAAGTTGATTTGTTTGACCTAAATTAAATAAAAATGTAGTCTATGTGTAGTCTAGCTTGCCATAAAAACAAAAAAGCTCCCAGAGAAACCTCCAAGAGCCTTTTAAATTATGGTGGGCCCTGTTGGACTTGAACCAACGACCAAAGGATTATGAGAGCAGAAGCCCTTAATAGAGCCACATAAACAGGGGCTCTGCGGGTGGTCAATGTCGGTGTGTAAGTAAATGTGTAAGCGAATTCACTCATTTACTAGAAGAGCTAGCTCACTCTTTGGTATTGAAAACCAAAGGAATTTTGGAGCAACCATTTAGTACTTCGTTGCTCCAAAGTATTTAAAGAGGAGTAAGCGTTACTTTATGTAACGCTCAATAGATTGGCATCCTAGAGCAAAGTCAGCCAGAATTTTGGATATCAATCTACTTATAGGACTGATAGACAGAAGGCTCGCCATTCAGCCCAATTATTAGAACATCGTATGGATCTTTTCTGCCTTTGTATTCAGCGCCATCCATGCCTGGTGAGCCAATCGGCATAGCAGGAACAGCGAGCCCAATTGCCTTGGGTTTTTCTGCCAAGAGTCGCTTAATTTCTTTAGCAGGTACATGTCCTTCGATAACATAACCATTGATTTGAGCGGTATGGCATGAGCCAAACTGAACTGGCATCCCCAGCTTTTGGCGCATTTCAGTATTGCCGATATCAATTGCCTTTACATTAAAACCATTTTTTTCTAAGTACGCCGCCCAATCTTTACAGCAACCGCATTTTGGGCCGCGCCACATCGTAATAACTGGCTTTTCAGTCACAGCAAAACTCAATGTCGGCAATAAAGCTAGGCCAAAAGAAATAAGCC
>JACCDG010916015.1_pt1 | contig 14194 bp, 14 predicted proteins | sample 7442471 | NCBI WGS metagenome assembly JACCDG01 (sample SAMN15323444, study PRJNA562643) | freshwater metagenome | isolation source: river surface water | place: USA:Blue River Watershed | collected 2017-08-17
GCGTTGCGCTCGGCATTGCTGCTCAACTGGTGCACATGCGCTTCAAGGAGCGAGTGGGCAGAGTCAAATGCAGCTTGCTCTCGAAGCTGTGCTTTCTGATCCAGCGCCTGGAATTGCGCAACCACGCGCTCATATGCACTGGGAATGGTCGTCATGTCTCCTAGTGAAACTAGGTTGTGTAAATGCTCTATACTCATGCGGAAGTCGTGAATTGCGGCTGATTGTGCAATGAACTGCATTATTTCTCTTGTTTGCGCTTGCGCTTGAGCAGGCAATGTCGCGTGAATCGCTTGCAACTCCGCTTTGTGCTTGGCTGCAATTGCAAGGTTTCCACGCGTTATTGTACTTAAAGTTATATCTGCGAGTTGAGTGAAGGCAGGGAGCGTATCACTCGCTGCACGGCGGCGCATCACTATGTTTCCGCTAACCGCCAATCCGAGCAACACACCCACAAGCAGAGTAATAAGTAACCCGCGGCCGCTTCGCTCACCTTGTGCTATGTCAACAACGCGACCGACAATTGTGGGCGGTTCTTGTAGGGTGAATGGGAGCGGTATAATGACTGGCGGTTCGCCAGCTACCTCTCCTTCGACGGCATAACTATACTCATGTGAGAGGAATCGAAGGACTGGATCTGGGTCGAGCACCTCATGGCTTCCATCGACTCGAAGTTTTCCAGCACTCTGTGCAACTGATTTAGGAATTATTTCAACATAGGTCAAATCACCTTCTGTTTGAATGGAACGTGTAAAGACCGTAAACGTTTTTGTTTCTCCATTCTCTTGCGTTCGAACAAGCGCACGCTTTGTAGTGATAGTCACAGTCGGAATTGCTTGTTCAATCGAATACTGCAAACGCTTTCGCTCTGCCTTGTCACTCACACCGCGCAGTTCAATGACTTGCGTTATTGCATCTTCAAGATCTTCTGCATCAAGATGCACTATCTGCGTATCACGATTCACCAGCTCAACATCGGTAGGCGCAAGTGCGAGCGCGCGTGCCAGATCAGCTTCAGTTGTTGCAGTTGCAAGTTGCGTCTGGACGCTACTAAATGCGTTTGAACGACCGAGCGCGCGCAGCACTTGCATCTTTTCTTCAGATCGCGATATCATTGTTTGCCTTGCACGCAGCGTATCCTGTGCCTCGCTTCGCTTTTGCTCAAAAGCGAGGAGTGCGAGCTCTTCAGCAGTTTGCGATGTTGTTTTCAGTGCGCTCTCACTCTCTTGCAATGCATCGCCGTCTTTGAGTGAACGTCCTGCGCTGAGCACTGACGGTGCTGGTGTTGTTTGTGTTTGCTGCGAGCTGCTATTTGAACCATTTGATCCATTGATGCTGGTGGCGCTGCTCGTGAGTGCTGTGGCACTTCCCGTTGCGGATGCAGCAGTACTTGCTGCCGCAAGTGCTGCGGCACTCGCTGCGGCTTGCGCTTCGCGAGCAGCAATACTCGCATAATCCGGAACAGCAAACGAGAAACTTATGTCTTCATCATCAACAAGTTCCAGTGTTTTTGTGTCTCGGTAGTGCACAGGCGATGTTGCTTGATTGTCTGTGTACGTCACATTTACTGTATAATTTCCTGCCGGCAAATCTTCGAAGTCAACACTACCATACTTATCAGTAATTCCACTTCTTCCAGCACCGGTGCTTGCGATACTGACTGTCGCATTCTTGAGGAGTTTGTTATTATCACCGAGCACCGTGACTTCAAGTTCAAAGAGGAGCATTGTCGCAGTTATTGTTTTTGATGCTGATGCTTGCTTGCCTGTCGCATCGGTTGCGAGTACTGTTGCAGTATACACACCGCCTTCGGCAAAGACATGTTGCGCGCTTGCTCCGGTACTCGTCGTGTTATCACTCCACTGCCAAAAGTAAGCATATGGCGGAGTCCCACCACTCGCTTGTGCAGACCATGATCCCAGCCTTCCACTCGTTGCCGTTGCACTACCCGAAATAGTGACCCCAACAGTAGTGTTTTGACTCAGCGCGCTTGTAGTCGCGCTTACTCCATCGCCGCTGACGCTAAACAGATAGGTACCTGTCTGTAGCAGCGTATACAGAAAATCGGTTTGTTGCTGGACTGTGACTGTGTACGCATCCACTTGCACTCCATCACGCTTGACACTCAACTGGAGTTGCGCTGGGTTCTGTACGGCAATTCGCACGCGCGCAGCTGTGCCAGCCTCGTACGTTGCTTTATCAGTTGTAAGGGTGACGACGTTTGCGGGTGCGGCAGGCGTTGGTGCTTGCACACTGAACGTGACAGTGTCGCTCCCGTTTGCCGAACTCAGCTGGGCAGTGTGCGTGCCGATCGCCACACCGCTGACAGTGCGCGTTGTTACGTTTTCGGTCTCGGTGATTGCTTCAAACTGGAACATGCTCTCAGGCTCATCCCAAGCGAATTGAATTGTTGCTGTTCCATTTGTTGCATTGAATACTGCACCATCTGCAGGCTCGATGAATTGCAGACCGCTTACCGTTGCGACACTGAGCACCAGCATAATTGCTAAAAGTACAGGTCGCTTCATTGTTGCACCGCCAACAGCGGATTATACGCCGTATCTAATTCGTGCTGCATGCTTGCAAGATGTGCAAAAAAGCGCTCGTATCCATAAAGCACAGTGTGCGTATGGAAAAGGTCTGTTGTGAGAATTAGTTGCTTGAGCTGCTCTGCAGAAACAGTCCTTGTCCCTGGATAACTCCCACTTCCAACAATATACGTTTGCCCTGCACCATACACTACAGTATCTACACTGAGCATCCCATCTCGCTCTAGTGCGCGTGCAAGCTCCTGAACACTTGCGGGCAGCTTCGCTCGTTTCTCCAACTCAAGCTCGGTCAAGTAGAGCACCGTGCGACGATTACGCAAATTTAGCGTGCAACAGTGCGATCCACCAACAGGAACACTGCGCAGGACGCCAAGATTCAAGAGTGAATGCACTTTTCGGTGCACATAGGGATATGCTTTTCCTAGTTTGCTCGCCATCTGACTGATAGTGAAAAAACCACGGAGATTGCTATCATACAGTCGCACGATGTCGAGTTCAATTCCCATTGTTGCTGCAGCACAGCCAATGAACGCATTCTGAGCGTTTGGGAGGAGAAACGCGAAGTGTCCTCCGACGCTGGGAGCGTGGGCGAAATAGGCTGTGTTCTCTTTTCGCTATAACCGAAAACCTGTCGAGTACCATATATAAACCTGTTGGTGAGAACCCGTATACCGAAATAAGTACAAGCAAATTTCTCATTCACAAAAATAGTAACTATGTTGAAGTAGTAACTAATCACTTTACTACCATATAGAAAATTACAAACATTGATAAATACTAAGGCCTAGTAGTAACACATGGGGGCTCAAATTGCAATACCAACAGTGTTAGTACTTTCACTCACACTCGCGACGCTCACGCAACTGCAAGATATAGCAGAGTCGAGTTCAGAAAAAGCAATAAAGTACGCAGAAGACATGAACGGTGCACTCGACTGCGCATACCAAGCACGACCACTTGACGAATGCAGCCCAGATTTATTCTCAGAAGATTTTAAAGAAGAAACTGCGCGCACGCAAGCAATCCTTGCAGATTTGCAAGCACAGCAACCAGGCCACCTTGAAGCGAAACAGCAAGCAAAGGAACGCGCAGCAACTAAGGGGTAATCCCTAATGGATGGACCTACGCCACCGTACGACGCAGTCATTCTTGGGTTTCGTGTTCTCACCGATGTTCGAAGTAAACTCTACCTTGCACAAATCGAAGGCAGAGCACCAGGAAGCCGCACCACCTGGCCTCGCTGCCTCAACCATGAGCAAGTCCTCACTTATCTCGCAGATACCATTCCACGCAGGTACATTCAAACACACTCAGTCGTGATAGCAATGCCCCACGTTACAAGCATCTTCAGTTGTGGAGACTCGGATGCGAATCAGCGCGAAACCAATTTCTATCCGACGCTCTATAGCACAGGCACTTGGGAAAACAAACCATTCTCTGGAGCTTGTATTGGCGAGATGATACTTATGGGTGCAGAAGCAGAGTTCTGGGCACGCGGAAGCATTGATCGATGGCTCAGCTTACGCGTACCGAACGGTTCACTTGGCAAAGTCATGGACACGAATAAATCAAGGCGAGAACGCGAATCAAGGGGATAAGTTCGCAGGCTTCTTACGTAAGAAAAACCACAAGAACGGCAATCCGAGTAACAAACCAATTCCTGCAATTTCAATAGTTGCTGTTTTTACTGCTTCCCAAGCATTTGAAATAATATTCTCAAGCACGAGGGACTTCAACACATCCGAAGCTGGCACGCCAAAGAGGCCTGGCAAAATGTTTACATTCGTATCTTGCGTAGTCGTATAGGTAACTTCCCACAGTTCCCCACTCTTAATTTCAGGGATTTCCCACATGCCTTTTTCTGAGGGAGCCTGCGTAATAGCACTAAACACATCACTATCAGCCAAGTACTCTTTGAGGAGTAAGTTTGTGACGGGTACGGGTCCGAGGTTTTGCACAGAAATAGTTACGGAAACGGAATCTTCCCCTTCATTGACAATACGCTTCTGGACGTAAATCTTCTTGTTTGGTAAATACTGTCGAATAAAAGGCACCGTATCAGAATATGCTGTTTTTGTTGCTTTTCCTTTCTCGGTGTAATCCACTCGACCTGCTGGGAAAAAGTCGAGTCCTGCAGCATCCGCATCCACGAGCGCCGCAGTGTATGAGGGAACTGCAGCAGCTTTCGCCGAGAGCTGCGCAATGTAAATGAGTTTCCCATCTTGCTCCGCCCAACCATCGCCCTGCACGAAGCTAAAGCCCGGAGGTAATTCATCAGTCAAGGTGTAGTCATATAACTTCTGCGCGAGGTTATTGATGATAAATGAAATCTGCACGGGTTCAGACGTGGTCACAATTTGCTTATCAGCAAGCTTCTTCACATACACCTCTGTGAATCCGCCAAAGCTTCGATTGCTTGCATTCGTTGTATTAATGGTGTAGTTGAGCAATTCTGGAGGTATAGACAAGTTCACTTCACTGTACCGAGTAATATTTGAGTCATCAACAAAAGTCACGCGACTAATGTACACATTCGTTTGCAACCAGTACACTTCTCCTTCTGCACTATCAGGATCAATAAAATCATGGACATAAATATTGTCAGGGCTAACAACATACCCATCAGTCGAATTGATTATCCACCACTCATCAAGAATTTGGTTCGGGTCAATATCGGGTGTTTTGAATACGCGAAGAGAAAGGATTGTGTACTCGAATGAAGTCGGATTGCGAAGGTTTACTGTGATGAGACGGCCAGGGCGACCGGTGTACGATTCATTTTCTAAATTCGCCTTCATGAGGCTTCCAAATGAATCACTGTAGATTACAGGACTGAGCTGCGTCATTGAGGAATACAGCACTCCCTTGTCCAGCAATGTTGGATCAGCAAGACCTATACCTACAATATTGTACGAGGCTTCGACGGATGAATTTGCGGGAATTCGCGCTACCAAAAATTGGCCGTTCTGAAAGTATGTCGTATCACTTGTTTCAATGAGTACGAGAGGCCCTAAATCATAGCGTAACTCAACGGAGAACAGATCGCGATCAGTGGGGTTATTGATTGTGATATTCCCATCAACATTCACAACCCAGTACTGATCAAAGTACGAGGTAATTTTTCCGCCTTCTTGCAGGGTGACCGTAACAGTATCAGCACCGAGCGCAAATGGTACCAGAAGCAGTGCACAGACTGCTATAACGATTCGCACCCTACGCCTCCGGGGCGGGCGGCTCTGCAGCGGCGCTGCGGCGTCGTATCGTGAACACAAAAACCGCAATGAGCAGGACTATAAGCACTCCCCAAAAGAGATTTACTGCGCGAAAAGGAATACGAGGGAATGGCAACGAGCTATATTCGATGACTTGCTGATTGGACTGACCAGTCCAACTCACGACAGTGTTGCCAGATAGCTTCGATACATCAGTCTTTGGAGCATACGTAACATGGTACCCATCATCAAGCATCACAGTTTGTTTTACTCCCTTCATAGGAATAGTGGTTTCCTCTTGCGGAATTCGAAGTTCATAGAAGAGTAGCCCGGATGGTTCAAAATACAAGTCATAACTTGTTCTGAAAGTGTATGAGAATCCAGGTAAGAGAGGATCCCAAATTGTGACGGACAAATCAGTCACATCATCCTTGGTTACAACCCTAGTTGACAGCGCGCTCCCCCGGTCATTCACCGCGGTGAGACCTTCAACCTTGAGACTGCGCTGCTCGTCACCATCGCGCTCAAAAATTTTAAAGTGTAGTTCTCCTGGAATAACGGGATTTCTCGCAACGTTTGTCAGAACCATCTCACGTTGAATACGAATCTTTCCATCAGCAACGCTTGATACAGTCTCGTATTTATCGAAGACAAGTACCTCAGCTGCTGCACTGCCCATGAGCAGCAGGAATACGAATACCGGAAGGATTCTCATGAGTGGACATTTATTCTTTCTTATCGAGCTTCTTGTTGATGCGGCTCGTCATGAGGAAGTTTCCTACATTGAGCGCGATGAGGCTCACTACAATACCCAAGTAGAGGATTTCCTTGCTTGTGCTTGTAATGCCGGAAAGGAGCGTAATGCCTTCGTGCGAGTTTGCACCATCAACTTTACGTGGGTCCAGACCTATGATGTACAAGTCCGTAACTCGGAAGTCTCCGGTACCATTGACGGTGTAGTTCAAGTAGAACTCGTCAAAGTCGCCAGGGTCGCCCGAAGGTGCGAATGATGTGCTAATGTTTGTTCGCAATCCGACGTCCCACTGGTAAGCAATACCATCGAACTGACCGCTTACGTTGCTTGCGTTGTTGTAGTTCGGGCTAAAGCCGAATGCAGTGAAGTCGCTTGCAATGAAGTCATACACAGTAACTGTAAAGTTCTGTGGTGTGTGACCATTTCCGCGGTTGTGAACGTGCACTTTAATGTCATACTGATCGTCCCCAGCTGCGGTGACGTTCTTGAAGACTTCAAGCCAGTATCCGTTGACGACGTAGATGTATTTGAGGTAAATGTCCGTGCCGTTTACGGTCACAGAACTGTTTACGATTTGACCGCCCGTGTTTTGGATGATCCAGTAGGGTTTAATCCAGACTATTGGGGGTGGCACAGAGTCGCTTGAACCATCTGTGAAGTTGAAGAGCCATGAAGAGCCAACCCAAGTTGCGCTCAAGTTAATTGGTGAGTTCACTGTGTAAGTAGTCTCAAGGTTGTTTGCAATCTGGTTTGGATCTCGAGTGCTTGTTACCCACAGCGTTACTTTTTCAAGCGTGAAAGTGATATTTTCATATGTTCCGACTTGCGGAACTGAACGCCATGTTACGTTGTGATTTGAATCATTGTCTGCAGGTTGCACGATCTGCTTGGTTGTTGTGAAGTTGACGCCAGCACGAGCTCGAACATCTGCAAGCGATACGTTTGATGCTGTTGCATCAATCGTGTACGAGAGGTTCTGCTCAATTGCAGCATACGTTGCTGATGATGGCACGGTATCTGGCGCTCGGACGAGGTAGCTAATGTTGTACTGCTCGCCAACGCCGATGGTACCGTTGTTGGTTATCCAACTCCAGGTGCGGTTGTTCGTGCCATTGCCGTACACATACACGTAGTCGCCTGAACCGGAGAGGTTGTGTAAGGTGAAGTTAAACACTTGCGTTTCGTTGCCCGAAGAGGTGACGCCGAGTGCGTGGATGGTTATGTTTACGATTTGCAAGCTTCCTACTAGTGCAATGTTGCGCGCAACATCGGTGATTCCGAAGTATTCGCCTGCAAGCACTTTCGTTTGGAATTCTGCATTCGTATATGTGGTGTTAATGTCAAGGGGAGGATCTACGAATACCGATGATACGTTGTAGTCAAAGAGAGTGTTCTGGTTTGTGCGTAGCTCAGGGATATGCAATACAACAAATCGTCGTCTTGTATCATTGAGGGTGAGCGTCAGCTCTGTGTGTCGCAAGGAGTTGAGTGAACTCTGCGAACCATTGATGGTGAGCTGTGCAAAGATAACGCCATCGTTATAGTTGCCGTCAGTTTTGTTACTAGTTATGTTCACCTGTGAGTTGTTAAAGATGTTTGCTGTGCTAAAGTCGGCAAAGCTTCCCGAGCGGTTGAGGACTCGCACCCCAAGCAAATCATTTTCGCTTGTTATGTTGAAGATAAGGTGGGTACTGTTGAGACCGACAGAGTCATTGCGTCCATCTTCATCAATGTCGTACCCTAGGCTCACATACGTCGATGTAATGTTCAGAGTAAGATTCGTCAGCACGTCGTTGTTTTTTGGGAAAATAGTTTGGTTACCTGCGCGGCCACTCGCATACACGAAGTTAGATCCGAGGTACTCAGTGTTAATTATCTTTACATATGTGTCGAACACAGGCTCGGTACCAGGATTTGAAATGTTGATTCGTCCAACAATAAGCGAGTACGTGCGATTTTCAACGAGATCGAAGTCTCGCGCGAATGTAACATTTTGATACACCGTTTCTTGAAAGCTGACATTAATGTGCGGATTCAACGCGAAAACGGCAGGAGCGATGCAGACTACTAAAGCGATTATCGCGAAAGATAGCGTTTGGGTTCTTGAGCTAGTCACAGTATTCGTAAGTTTATAACCGAGACAAGGGGTATTTAAACTTTACTCTTTTTCGGAGAGTGAGAAAAAATGGTTGAGGCCTGCAGCATTCATTCGATGCGCTTCAGTTGGTGCTCAAGCTGATCGAGGTACGAGTGGAGCGCGCGCAGTTGCTCATCTAAGTCCTTCATCTGGTGTTCGAGCGATTCCAACTGTTTGAGTGCGTCTGCCATTGAGTGTGTGATACCTATCTACTAATCGGTGTGCTCGATTTATCAACTTTGCGAGCTCTTCTTCGCGTGCGCGAACCTCTCGTTGCAGTGAATAAATGCGTAACTGCACACGGACGCGCGGTATCACACTCAGAACTGCCCACAAAAAGATAAGTGCAGCAACTACAGTTACCGCATAGCTCGTAATGGGAACGGGGCGACTAATCTCAACCTGAATGGTTTGCTCCGTCCCTGATGCACCCACAACCAACGTATAAGTCCCTTTATCCAATTCACTCGTTGGAACGACGACATCGCCTTCGCCTGGAAGGGCAGTTCCTGTAAGGAGCTCATTTCCAGCATCATCGCTTAACGTATAGCGCACTGCTGCAGGATTTCCAAGACTTGCAAACGTCAAGACCAAGTCGCTCCCTTCTCGGATGCGTTGTGTACTCGATGCAAGGCGCACGCTGAACGCATCAGACTCAGAGAAAGTCTGTAGCCCAATAGTTGCATCTACGCGCGCCGTGTAAAAACCAGGTTCTAGCACGTCAGTGTACACCAGGTCATAGGGAATACGCTTCCCCGGAAGTATTTGTACAGAACCCGGGTACGCAAGCGAACCAATGACTTTGTTTTCGCGCAAAATGGAGAGAGTCAGAGTCGCATAGCCTATAACATTTCCATTGTTTGCAAGCGTCACAGTAACAGGCGAGGCGGCATCAGCAAACGTATCAGATGCAACCACAGACATTGCATATTTCTCTGTCGGTTCACCTGGCACTACAATGAGAAGTGCAAACGATCCAACTTCACCCTCGCCCTCATAGACATCCACAACGAGATGGTGCGTTTGCGGACCAAGACCTTGCGGGTTTATTCGCAACACCACATTTTCTGTTTCTCCAGGCAACAAGGCAAACTGTTCTTTCGAAAATACGAGAAGTGGACGGAGATACTCACTGTTTGGTTCAAGACGCAACTCCAGTGAATGCGGTTGCGGATCATTATTTGCAATGGAAAAAACATATTGGTAAACTTCGTCTTTCGGATTTTCTAGCTGTTGCGTAAGCGGCGTCACAGTCACAGCAGCAGCAAACTGAGCAAATACAGAAAAACTCAGAAAGAGTAGCGCAGCTATCGCTATCCAAAGAGTTCTTTGCTCTTTTTGCATGAAGCAAGTCTGCCTTCCAGTCATTTAAAAAGCGGCGTTGTTATTTGCTGGTGAACAGAGCATTAAAATACTCTGAGAAAACTCATGAATGATCATGAAATGCACCATCGTCGGCATCAAGAATTTTGAGCGATTCAACGAGTTGACTTTTGAGCGAAATACTGAGTTCCTGCTCGCATGGCCAAGAATAATCGCTCATGTGAAGCCACATCTCGTGCATGGGTCAGAGCTTCTCGACAAAGATAGCCAGCCGATTGATAGCATCACATACTCTGCCCTTGAATACTCCGAAGAAATGCAACCGGAAAGCGAACTAGATGTTCGAAAAACAATCGACAATGCTTTCGCGGATGGAGAAATTTATCGGTATGACGATGATGGCGATGGAGTAGAACTGCTCGTTCTCTTTTTCTCTTCATGCATCAAAATAATTTTCTATTCAAACGCAGAGGTGCGCGCTCGCGTCCTTGCAGGAATACTCCAAGAATCGACCTGGAAAGAATAAAAAAGAGAATAAAAAAATTAGTTCTTCTTGAACTCAGTGTAACCGCACTTGCCGCATGTTGCACGGTTTGCATGCTCAGCCAAGTAGACACTTGGACCGCACTTCGGGCAGGTACGCTTCTTACGCTTGAGTGAATCGCCCGACACTTCGTACAAACCCTGCACTGTGTAGCTCTTCTTCTTTGCTTTTGCTGGGGCTGCTTTTGATGCAGGTTTCTTTGCTGGTGCTGCCATTATGCGCTCTCCGCTGCGGCCTTTGGCTGCTGCTTCGCAAGCATCTTGTCATTTGTGATTGCAGCAGCGACTTTTTCATCGCTGTACACGTATGCATTCACAACTGCTGATTGGTTGCCTGTTTCAGTGTAAATATGTGTGACAACGACTGCTCCCTTCTCTTTTGTCGAGAGGTGCTGAACGATGCTGACGCGCGCAGGCGTTGCACCTTCATACACAATACGGTACGCATTCTGCGCACGCTTGAGGGCTGGTTGTGCGTGACTGCTCAATTTTGTAGATTCCATTGTTAACGCACCTTAATTGCGTACTCGCCAGGAACGGAGACTCCCATTTCCTTCGCGATGCGCGATTTGCTCGTGTCGATGAATACTATACGTCCTTGCCAGGATGTACTGAAGCTATCCTTCTTACAGATAGGGCAGAGGTCTGCATCCACGAATAGCTTGCATTTCTTGCATACTTTTGTTTTAGTCATGTGGTCAGTAGGTCTATTAGATCTTTGCTCGTAACGATGCCCACTACTTCGTTCTTGCCATTCACAACGACAAGGCGACGCATGGTGTGGCTCTTCATGAGACTTGCAATCTCAATAAGAGTGGCTGATTGGGTAACTGTCTGCACTTTTGCAGTCATAACTTTGGAAATGGGACCCTCAGTGCCAAGACCTTTCGCAACAACTTTGCGAATAATGTCGCGCTCAGTCACTATGCCTACTGGTTTTTTCCCTTCAGTGACGACCATGGAGCCAATGTTGTAGCTGTCCATTTTCTTCGCGACCGCTTTGATGGAGTCGGTTGGCTTGACAGTGATTACTGGTTTACTCATGTAGTCGGTAAGTTTGATCATACTTTGAGGTCCTCCACAATCCATTCAACCTTTCCAAGACCCTGCTGGCGCATTGTCAAACCGATCTTCGGGTTGGTAACGTCCTTGTAGCTCACGGCAATAACACGCGCCTTGCACACGTCACCAACCTTGAGCACACGATTTGTATCCTTTCCTTGTAGCACTTTATCCTTTGTGAAACTCACGAAGTCATTCATAGTCTGGCTGATGTGAATCATTCCATCGATTGGGCCAATCGTCATGAATGCACCAAAGTCAGCGATATCTTTGACAACACCAGGAAGCGTTTCTTGCAATTCTGGACGGAAGACAATAATTGAGAACACAGTATTGTAGTACGCAGCTCCATCACCTGGGATGATGACACCTTCTCCAACTTCGTCCACTGCAACCACATCAAGCACTATGCCTATGTTTTTGCTAATGAAACCGTCGTACTTCTTGCGCACTTGCGCGAAAATTGAATCGCGGAGGTCGCCTTGAAACGCATCAGGCGGTACGCGGATGTGGTCTTGAACTTTGAGCTTGTAAAACATGGGTGTCCTCCGTGGTGATCTTTCCCGATCGGTGGAATGTAACGACCGGTATGCCGACCCTGCGCAATTCGCGTCTCAGGAGAGCGTCCTGGGTAGCTGCGATCGCTCCGTGAGAGCGGCAATATGCCAGGATCGCCGTATCGGCATAGTCTGCGGAACCCGGAGTTGTTTTTAAAGCTTTGCGTCGGATAAGCGCAGTGACAAGCTTTGCTGCGTGGGCTGTTTCTGAATTTCCCTTGGAGAGTTTTGCAAGCTCTGCCTCAACAGAAGAGAGAAGTACAGGCGTAAATCCAAGGCCTGCAAGCTCTTTGAGCACATCCCATTTCCGTCGACCGTACAGTAGCCAAACATTTGTGTCGATGACGACTTCCATCACCTGCTGTAAGATTCCACCATTTATAATGACAGCGCCGAATGTGCTGCCATTTGGCAAGTCAGTGAGCGCTTGGAAGAGGAAGCGCGAACCAAAGTCTGCAAGCACCGCGAGCAGCAAGGTCGGCAGCATTCTCTCCTCGCGCAAGCCTCAGCAAGCACACTTCTCCTGCGTCGACGCAAGCTAATAACTGCGCTTTGCACAGATTCAAAACCATTATTAATTCTGCATCCACTTTGCCGTTGTGGACCTTACAATTGTTGGCGTTCTCATCGTGAGTTTTTTTGCAACTCTGCTCAGCTCCATGTCCGGCGGTGGATCTTCCATTATTGCTATTCCACTCTTTCTGCAGATGGGAATCCCCTTTCTGCTCGCAACTGCCATTCAGAAGGTAAGCGCAATTTTTTGGGTACTTCCTGCATCTCGGAACTATCTCAAACAGCGAAGGGTTGACTGGCAATTCCTCATCTTGTTTGCAACTATTGGCCTGCTTGGCGTACTCTTTGGAATAATTCTTCTCATAAAAATAACAGAGCGTTCAGCACAGGTACTTATTGGCGCCATCATTATTGCAGTTGTCGCATGGGTGTTTTTCAACAAACAATTCGGGATGCACAAGCACACTCCTTCAAAACTCAAAAAACAGCTCGCATATGTGTGCGCCGCACCTATTGGATTCTACGAAGCAATATTCGGCTCAGGCAACGGCGTAATATTCTCCCTCGTCGGAGTGAAGCTTCGCGGAATGGAGCTCACTGAAGCTCTAGGATATTACTTCGCGGCAGCATTTCCATGGGTAATCCTTGCTGCAGGAATTCTCATAAGCAATGGCCAGTGGAATGTTCCGTACATGATTGCAGGAACAATAGGATCTGTGGCCGGAGGCCACCTTGGTTCAAAATTTGCACGATACAAAGGCAATGCGTTCGTCAAAGCAGTATTCTGCATCACTGGATTCGTGCTTGGCTTAAAGCTCATTCTCGGCTGGTAACGTGCGCGCAAATTTATAAGCGAACTACGCGCAATTTACTCCATGAAACTCCTCGATGCGATTCGCAAGCAACTTCGCCCGAAGAAAATCCCTAATGTCGTGAAACATCTTGCTGCAATCGACAAAGCGCTCAAAACAGTGGAGCCAATCATTGATATTCAGCCTGGTGGATCGTTTGCAAAAGGCACGTTTATTGCTGGCAGCCACGACATTGACGTGTTCGTTCGCTTCCCAAAAGGCGCAACCGACGAGCATATGGCGGCAATCCTCAAAAAAGCATTTCCGAGAGGGAAAGTGCTCAACGGCTCAAGAGATTACTTGCAAATAACGCGCGGTGGCTACGTGTTTGAGCTTGTTCCCGTGCTTGCGATTGGCGATTGGCAAGAAGCGCAGAACAGCATGGACATGAGTGTGTTTCACGTCACGTATGTCTCGGCGCACCTCAGCGCAGCGCAGAAAGAGGATGCTCGACTTGCAAAACAATTCTGCAAAGCAGCAGGCATCTACGGCGCAGAATCCTATACTCGAGGGTTTAGCGGTTACGTGCTTGAGCTGCTCGTGCATCATTATGGGTCATTTGAGAAGCTCCGGCGTGCAAGCCGACGGTGGAGCGCTCCACTTGTCATAGATACTGACAAACACTACAAGTCAGTAGAACAAGCACTGCGCCATCTCAATGAAGCAAAACTCCTCGCCCCGTTAATCCTCAGCGAC
>JACCDG010083125.1_pt1 | contig 14188 bp, 19 predicted proteins | sample 7442471 | NCBI WGS metagenome assembly JACCDG01 (sample SAMN15323444, study PRJNA562643) | freshwater metagenome | isolation source: river surface water | place: USA:Blue River Watershed | collected 2017-08-17
CACCCAAGGTGGGAAACAAACTTACATTGATGGATCCGTGGAGAACACGAATGACCGCACTTGCACCTCCGTGATTGTGTACAGGAGAATAATGACCCACGGGCCAGATCTCCATGACATAGGGAATCCCAGGAGATTCTCCATTGTTCTCACCAAGGGTAATGCGCAAATAGGTTTCTTTGTCATTCGGCTTATCTTTGTCAAACTCAGTGGACTTCTTCTTAAGAAGTTCATGACACCACTTTCCAGGAGTCGCAATGCTGTGTTCAATTGCGTCTGCAAATTCAGGGAAATCAGAAGTATTTAGAGTGAATTGTTTGCCAGAAATGCAATCATAAAGTTTCTGGGATGTTAGAGAAAGATTGGCTTTGGGCATATAGGCTCCTGATGCAACATCTTCCATCGTGAGATCATCGGTATTTTTCACAAGCAAAGGTACAGTTCCAGTAATCGGATCACGTAAGACTCTTACAACCTTCACCTTGTCAACTTTCACAGATACAAGACTTTCCAAGAACTGTTTCTTATTCTGATCTTTGGGAAACTCATAAGAATAAAAGACAGTTTCTTTGCGCGCTTCACCGACACCACCATAGAGTCGCTGATTCTGAGAATCAAGACTGAACCAATACTGAGACTCCGTTTGACTCACAAGTCCTTTGGTATTCTGAGTGACTAAAGGTTCATTGCTCGGTTCAAGATTCACAAATACACCTCCATCAGTAAACTGGACTTTCAATCCAGGAGTTCCACTGAGATCGCAATAGGTTAAGGTACAAGGTTCACTTGCAGTAAAGAGAAGAACACCTTGTCCATGAACAGGCAACTTCACTTCATCAACAGGTTTTGATACATTTAATGATCTTGGCGCTTGATACTTCTTATTTATAAATGTCATCTACATAAATAAGATGTATTTTGTTTAGACCAATACTTTATTTAGAAAGTAACTTTTCAATATCTGCAGCAATACTCTCAGGAGTTGTATTGGGTCCATAACGCTCCACGACACGACCAGTAGGATCTAGAAGAAACTTTGTGAAATTCCACTTAATTCCTTCAAAGCCAAGAAGACCAGGTTTCTTCTGCTTGAGCCATTTCCAAAACCCATTTGCACTATCACCATTGACATCTACTTTCGCCATGAGAGGGAAGGTAGTGTGATAGACTTCACATGCAAACTTCTCAATATCTTCATTTGTTCCAGGTTCTTGAGAAGCAAATTGATTGCAAGGGAATGCGAGAATTGTAAACTTCTCAGGTCCGAACTTCTCATACAAGGCTTGAAGACCTTTGTATTGAGGAGTAAATCCACACTTAGATGCAACATTTACAACAAGTACCACTTTTCCTTTTGTAAGTGTTCCATAATTCTGCTGTTGACCACGAATATCCGCAAATGTAAACGCGTTAGGGAAAATAGTGCTCATATCTAAAAGAATATGTAAAATTTCCTTATACCTTCATCTTGCGCGTTGTTTTTCTATTTCCTTTTTTCTGTTTTCTCGTGTGTCTGTTTTTTCTTCCTCCTGTAGACTTCTTGAACCCTTTTGTTAATGCATCAACATAGATCGCTTTCATCTGTTTATCATACTCTATATCTATGGAGGCATCGCTAGAGTTACCAAGTGAATAATGATAAATAAAGAGATTATCCAAAGATTTTGGCATGAGGATAAATAAGTAAAGTTGTTCATCTCTACCGATACTTTGAACCTTTTCATTATTAGAAAAAGGGTAATATACATTCTCTATCATTTCTTTTAACACTTTCGCACCATGTTCTTTATTTTTAAATTTTCCTAGACGTTCATTATAGAGTTTTGCAATATTTTCAGCACTCAATCGTTCATCCTTTTCTGAATAAGAGCGCTCAAACATAGACTTTCCCATTGTATTGATTCTTACAGAACGTGAATTCATATATTCTATAAATTCATCCCACGCTCTCAAATCTCTGTACACTGGAACACCAGGAGTTACACTAACATACCCAGCAAAGATTCCAAGTGGTGAGTCTTTATCTTCTAATTCATTACTGTGCCATGGTCTCTTGTACATACTTTCAAACAAACTAGTACTTCCAGTTCCAACAATCAACACACCTTCCGTTTTCAGATACTCTTGAATCTTTGGAATCGTGGTTAAAAGCGATGCTTCCCAGGTTCGTAAATCATCAACAAACTCTTTCTTTGCTGCCTCATGTGCATTTTCATTATATCTATCATTTTCTGTTCTATATAACCCTCCAAAATTTAGTCTCGTGAGCCTTCCATCCCATGTTGTATCTGCATCACGAATAAAAACGTATTTATCAGGAAAGTCAAAGGGTGCACGAGAACGTAGAGGACGAAGAGCAGGTCCATTCACACTCGGCCTTCCTATTCGTTTCTGATGTCTTGGCCAATCTACAACTGCAAAGATCACATTCGGATCTCGCAGTAAATATCCTGAATACCTCTTCAGAACTTCAAGTTCTTCCTGCTTTGATCTATATAAGGTTGACATATCTAGAGTTTGAAGTTCGTGGAGTTGTACATATGTATGTTTATCTGTATAAATTAGAAGTTTCCATGTGTTAAACGGTTCCTTTGATAAAATTTGGCGATAATAATGTAAGCCTTTTAAATATAAATCAGTGCCTTTGGGTGTACGTTCTCCTAAAATAGTATCACGCATGTAAAAAGTGAATGAAAAAAACCCAGTGGCGGCCATAAGAACCCCTTTGGGCGCTTTATATTCAATAGAGCCTTCTGTTGGATCTTTTGAATACAATGGAACTGTATAAGACATTCTAATACTAGTATAGAAAGAGTATGGAAGCTATGCAAACACCAAAATCCTTTACCCGTAGATTGCGAAGTCTATTTACACGGGGAAGAACATTAAGAAATATTCCGCGTCTACCTACCTTACCCAATGCGGAAAAGTACAAGGCTGCTGGATCAGTCTTTACAGATGGAAAACTGATTTTAGCAGGATATCAACCGAAAAAGAGAAAACCGTTTATTAGCGGAATTGGTGGAGGAAAGGAAGCAGGAGAAACTTACAGAGAAACTGCATTGCGTGAAACCCTGGAAGAGCTCTTTGAGTTCAAAGAGATTCCGGAAAAACTAAAACAAGATATTCATACAAATATAATTCCAGAAAAACTTGTTCAGAGTAACACGTATATTATGGTTGTGTACAACTTTCAAGCCCTTGAAAAAATACTTTCTTTGGTAAAGAAACACAAAATGGTATCACCACTGTATGATACAATTCCCACAACTCTTTTTGACTTAATGTTCAAACGAAAGTTAAATATTGGATCTCCAGAACTTTCTCATCTGGCTTTGTTACCTCTTATCAAACATTCACCTGGCATTCCATTTGTAGATGCCTATTTTATTGAGGATATGCCCCTTTTATTACAATAATTATCTTGTTTTGGATTTACTTTTCTTTTTTAACTTGCGTGTTCTTCTTCCAGCTTTTTGCTGTTGAACGAGTGATTTTCTACGCGTTTTTTCAACAGGTTCAAGAACATGTCTTAATCCTTCTCTTATAACTTCATCAAGCTTTTGGAAAAATAATTTGTGGGGAGCGAGTTGACGTGAGGGTGATTTTTTAAAAGCTTCTAATTCTTCATTAAAATAATCTATAAATTCATCTGCAGTAAATGGTCCACGTTGTGAACTTTGTGCTATAGTGGCATTAATAGATCTTAAAACATCGTTTAATCCTTCATTAAAGAAATATTCTGAAATAAAATAATCTTCATTATGATTTTCAGGAACAGTATTACTATCGTCGTTTTGAATAAAGTATGTTCTAAGCAATAATTTATGAAGAGGTCCATTATAAATTTCACTCCTTATCCTAGTTTCCAATTCTGCCTCTTTTTTTTTATAAAAATCCTCAAATTTAAAATAATCATTCGTACCTCTAAAGGTTTGTAATTCACCATATTGAATAAGAAATTCTATATCTTCTCTTAACTTTTCAAAAAAATAAATTACTCTTGCTGCCTGACCTTTGATTAATCTACAAGACATGAAGTAATGAATTCCATCTGGTAAATCATCTATAAGTTCATTGCTATCCTTTACAAATACTCGTTCTAATTCTGCTTTCCTTCCATTCATAGAAGCAGAAGCATTTATAGCCCTATTCTTCTCTTTTACATTTTCTAAAAAGGTCTTATTTTCATCACCTGAGAATATAGTATTCCATGGAACAGGATCTCTAGAAACATTTAGTTTTTTCATTGCACCAGATTCATTTGCAGGAAGGGCAAATCCAGATTCTTTCTCCATATCTAATTTGTATACACCTGACGGATAAGCAGCCCATTTTCCAAATTCCTTTTGTACCAAAAAAGGATAGTAGAGGAATTTAGGAAGTTTATCACCAGGATAATAAACATGAACAGTATCTTTTAATAGTGCTTTGGTTTCTTCAGATTCTGGTTTACGAAAAACTTCAGGATTCGTTGCCATCTTTTTCCAAATAGCTTCTCCACGATATGCTTTTACAGGTTTTCCGTGTTCTGCCAAAAGAACTATTATTTTTCCATCAGGAACCGTTCTACGATCCTCAAATTCAATTGGGACTTCATTTCCGTGACCCATCCAGACAAAAACATCTCGTGAAGAAATTTCTTTTCTTCGGGGGATGTTGGGATCATTTGCTCCTGCTGCCCTTGGTCCAGACATACTATTCTAAGTAAATAATTTACTCTGGATCCATAATATCCTCTAAAACCGCTCCTAAAACGAGCCCACCCACGAAGGCTGTTCCTGGAGATGTACGATTTTGTTGCTGCGGATAGGCAGGATAGGTTGTGTACATTTGCGGTACTTGGTACTGCTGCTGTTGCATTTGTCCTGGCATAGTAGCATAGGTGTACTGAGGATTTTGATACACTGGTTGTTGATATCCCTGCGGAGGATACATAGGTGGAGGATACATAGGAGGTGCAGAGGGTTTTACAAAAGGTGCTTCTGTAACATAGGTTGTTCTCATTGTATGGGGCGGGGGAGGAGGGTCGGACCAACAGATTCCCATTTCTACCTTCTCCATAGAAAAATCTTTACGTATACCCATTACGGTACTAAAATCTCAAGAGAGAGTAGATGTCAGCGCCAGCAGCAGCAGGAGCATCAGCACCAGGTGCGGCGGGGCCGCCCGCCATTCCGCAATATGCGTTAGTAATTGTATCTCATAAGAATGGGGATATACGTAGTACTTTTATGGGACAGGAATCCGTTTATATTGAAAGAGCAAGTGATGGAAAAACATTTCGTAGTTATCCAGTAAATGCTGATACAAATGAAAAAAGACTTGCTGCTGCAAAATCAGATCCAAACTTTATGAGATATATGAGCTCTCGTGTAGTTTTGAAAAGGATGCATGATAATAGTTCATTTAAATATACGTTGCAGCGCGTAAGTCCATTATCTAAATGGGGATTTCCAAAAGGTGAACTTCTCCCTGGTGAAACTCCTAAACAAGGTGCTATACGAGAATTTTTGGAAGAGACAGGATTTGCCCTTGATGAAAATAAACTAATACTTACAAGAAATGTTATGATGCATGGTAAAAATTATACTCTTTTTTATTATAAAGCAAGTGATGCTGAAAAGGCTGGAATTGAGGCAGCCTATGCAGCAAAGGTTGCAAATAGAGAAGGAGAACTCTTTAATGCTAGATTTTTATCAATTCCACAAATTATATCTAAGAATATAGAAGATATATTAAATAGAATATCATCTGTAGCATTTGATTATTATTTAGAAGATATAATTGAAAACATACAGCAAGGTACATTATTCTTTGGAGGAGCTAAAAAAAGAAAACTTACCAAAAGAAACAAAAATAAAAAATCTAAGTTTACTCGTCGCAAGTAAGAAATAAATAGGAATTAATTCTTATTTGTGTTATCATATACCTTATAATTAATGTTTTCTACTTTTACGTTTCTTGTGTAGCTTTTTCTTCTTCCATGTTTTACGTTTTCCACCATAATTTGCTCCCGCGGCAGCATCCTTTCGCTTTAACGCTTCCCTCTGATTGCGAAGATTTCCTCGCTCTCCTGATAAGTAACTTCCAAGTACACTCATGGCACCTTGTGTATTACTAAATACAGAAGATACCTCTTTTCCTTTGATAAGCGCTCCAGGACGACCAAGCGTTTGCTGGAAGGCTGCGAGGTTTCGTCCTCGCTTTTGTGCATTTAATTTATTAATTTCGTGTTTGAACTTCTCTTCAATCTCCTTGATAGTCAAATCACTGTAGGAATTTAATTCATATACATACCGTTCATAGATCATCTGATAGTCATATTTCAGATACATATTCTCACCAAATGAAAAATTCTCTAATGAATCAGGAAGATCTGGTATTTCACTTATATTCGTTCCATTGCAGCGAAGCGTAATAAGTCCAGACGGTAATACGGGCAAAAAGTCAAGAGGACAATTATTTACAATAAGTGTTCTTAAAGTTCTAGGAAGTTTTGGAAGACTTCTTAAATTTGTGTTATTTACCTCTAGAACTTCCAAGCCAGGAGGGAGAGATCCAATCTTTTCCAAGGGAGCAAAACTGTACGAAAGTTCTTTGAGTTGAGAATCAGGTGAAAAATCTGGTAACTCAGTTATTTGGTTAGATGAACACATGAGTGTTTGAAGTGTAGATGGAAGAGGAGGTAAACTTTTTAACTTATTTATTTGGCAATTAAGATGAAGTAATCCAGAAGGAAGCCTTGCAGGAAGTTCAGTAAGTTGATTATCATAGCAATTCAATACTAAGAGTGAATCGGGAAGTTTTGTAATCTTTGTTAAATTATTTTGTCCGCATTTCAGAATCTGAACACCCTCAGGAATTTCAGGTAACTCTTCTAATTCAATTCCTGAGAGATTTAAAGTTTTTCTATCTAATTCTTCCATTTCTTGAAATCTTTCTCGTATTGCAAGATCTCTATTGAAATGATGCTCCATCTACTTAGTCCCAATATTTACACCCTTCCTGAGGAGTTAAAATAGGACTATTGAGAAGATTTGTGAAATTCTCATGAGTTAAATAATTCATAATATAATAATTATAATTTTCAAAAAATTCGGTTACATTTCTGGCAAGAACAAATAACGTGAGTTTGAGAGGATCTGAAACAACACTGTACTGATACTGATCATTGATAACAGGGCCGAGTTGATAGACCCAATAAGGAGCAGGAAACTCCGTCGTTTGAAGATTCACTGTGAGTTCACCAGGTTTCTTAGGATCAGCGGCCTCAGCCCAGCCAAAAATCTGACGTTCAGGTCCATCTAGTGAATACTGACGCTCTCGGTTCCAAACACTGATCGTGTTATTGGGATAAAGCCCATAATCTGCAGTATCACAAAAAGAACTATTCTCAAACGTGGCATCTACAAATAAATCAGAGTAGACTTGATACCAACGTCCAAGATATTGGGTGCGATTGAGTTCAGCCACTTGGGCAAAAGAAAAAGCAGTATAGGCAGCAAATAAAAGAGAAGAGAGAGCAAACATCCTATAGTATAGACGTGTTCAGAGTTTAGGTCTCATAATGAACAGTAAGTCTCTCTTTATAAAGTAATTGGTGATAAATGATTGATCCCAAAATGACCATGGCTATAATTCTTGCCTCTTCTTCATACATAGGATTCTCATACAACTTTTCTAAATCCCATTTTAATTCATAGGTTCCATGAAGATCACTTTCATATTTCTCAAAATCTGGCATTTCCATATTATAATTAAAAACGATAGATTCTAATTCCTTATAAATCAGTTCCATATCTTTCTGTTCCCATTCATGAACTAGATATCCATCCTTTGAAAGATCCCACCGATAAATTCCCGCAAATCTTCTTATATCGGATGATGATTGTATTCCAAAACGGAACTTGTATTCAAGATCTGTATTGAAAAATGCATACCGACCCATCTCACCTTATTTTATAGAATAAAAAAACTTTAATATAAAGAACGTTCAATTTCAAGGGCGGCTACACAACCAGATGCAGCCGCAGTAATCGCTTGTCTATAATGAGGATCTTGGACATCTCCTGCTGCCCAGATTCCCTTGCAAGAGGTTTCACCTTTGCGATTTGTAACAATATATCCATTTGCATCTATATCTACTAAATTCTTCACAATGTCTGAATTTGGGGTATGACCAATCGCCACAAAAAGTCCACGCACCTCCAACGCATTTACAACTCCAGTTTCTGCATGCTTTACAAGAATTTTTTCAAGGTGTGCACCTCCTTGAACTTCTTCTACAGTTGATTGCCAAATTGGAATAATCTTTGGATTGGAGAGTACACGATCTCCCATAATTTTACTTGCGCGCATCACATCTTTTCTTATGATCATGTACACCTTTGAAGCCGTGTGCGCTAAATGCAATGCCTCTTCACAAGCAGAATCACCGCCTCCTACAACAGCGATAGGTACATTTCTGTAGACTGGGAGGCCTCCATCACAGACAGCACACGTGCTAATTCCTTTGTGCCAGAAATTATCATATCCTGGAATGTAAAGGCGATTGGGAGTTGAACCTGTTGCAATAAGAACTGCACGCGAGGAATAGGTATTGGATGCAGTATACACTTGAAAGAGATTACCAACCTGTTCTACTTTTGTAGCAGTTTCAGACCGAATTTCAGTTCCAAATCGCGCAGATTGTTCTCGGAATCTATCTGTGAGATCAAACCCATCAATGCCTTGAGGAAATCCTGGAAAGTTCTCTACCACTTTTGTTGTTGTCAGTAAACCTCCTGCAACCACTTCACCTGATGAATCTCCTTCCAGAAGAAGTGGGTGTAAATTTGCCCTTGCTAGATACAGGGCAGCCGTGTGTCCAGCAGGTCCTGAGCCAATAATAATAGCATTATAGATGGAAACCATTCTACTTTACAATAGAATTTATTACTTAAGTTCTTTAGTAGGCATATACTCTTCTAGTGCAGCAAGTGCCAAGGGGTCAGGATTCGGCATATCCCAACGTACTGAAGTTTGTTCTACTGGAACTCTGTACTGTGACCAATAGGCAATTTCTTTGGGTCTAGGCTTGCTGTTCACATGTTTGCAACCATCTGCACAGATGACTGTAATGCGACTAGGCTCAACAATTACACGCGTAATTTGTAAGGGGGTTAACGGAATGCGTTGTGCAGTTTTCGCTGTGCGCTGCATGAAAAAAATGTAAGTGCTGCTCATCTAATTATATTCTGCTCGTGAAGTTTAAACCATTTCTTTTTAAATAATCACCTTGTACACTGCTTGAATTGCTTTTCTTAGAGCCTTCAGATTGGCTCCCACAACTTCTTGCTTAATCCTACCACCTTGATACAAATGGAAGATAGGAGAACGTTCTGGTCCACGATGAAGAGCAGGAGAAGTATCATTGCATCTGCATTGAAATTCCTTGGGCCAAAGAAGAGGTTCTGTGTGATTTACCGAAACTGCACGATAATGAATAAGTTCTTCCTTTGAATTCTGTTGAACTTGCTTGACCATATTATCAATCTCTACTGCAATATTTTTGTACCCCTTGCAATTGAAATTCACCCAACCCATGATCACATTCATCTGATAAGCATCAATCGTTGAATATTTCGGGTCTACTTCCGCTTCTGTCTGAGTGCTCGCATCCTGGAATTCTATCGGCTTTTCTTTCAGAATCTTGTGATGTCCTTGCGTAATTCTCCCATCTTGAACAGTTAGAATTACATCACAAACCTCTTTCAACTTCGGACTCACCTTTTCCTTTGGTGTGTGAATCACAAGAATCCCAAAGTTCTTTCCGTGACGATGAATTTCCTCTGCAATTGTAATAAAGTCTGTATCGCGAGAGGCAATAATGAAATGCTTTATATCTGGATTTCGTAGATCCTTCATGATTTCAATATTAATCCGAAAGTCTACCTTATCCTTCTCATCCTTTCGCTTTTCACAAAGGATCTTCTCATGTGGTCCCTCAATTTGTTCTGGCAGTGCACCCATCTTACTTTTTTGAGATCCAACGAATTTCTTCATGAGAATTTGATTTCCAAACTCTTTGATCAGAAGTTTATCAATGGCCTTCGTGTAAGCGAATTGGTCAACATCAAAGTAAATTGCAGCGGCCATGGTTGTACTATTTATTGTCGCAAAATGAATTTCAAATTTATGACAATAAAAAGGGGGCCCCTACCCTAGCAGCCAGGAGGTTCGCAGGAATCTAGTGATCCTATAACCTTTGGTCCTGGATTTGAAAGAAAGTGTAAGAATTTAGAGTTTTGAGATTTACTCGTTAGGAGTTGACATGAGAAATGGTTTCGCCCGAATTCCGCGATGAAATCATCTTCTCATAATGAGAGTTGGAAGTTTAGAGTTGCTCGCTGAGTTTTAACAGAACGGATTATTCCAAACGGAATAATGCGTAGATGTAATTAACACTGCACAGCGATAACGTCCGCTGCCAACGACTAGTTTGCTCTTCACTAGAGTAGGGGGGTTATATATAGAATTTAATATCCAGCAATATTATTCTCACGAATACAAATACATCCAACAGTAATAAGTGATGCAATTGTTACGCCAGCTGCAAGGAAAGCGGGATTTCCAGAAACACCACCTATAATAGCAAGAATAATAGATCCAACAAAGAGAAGTGTAAATGCTGTAGCAGTAAATTTAAGAGTTTTTTCCTTCATTTTGCTCAACAGTTTATTTTGAAAGGTTCACATCAAATTTTAGTATTCGGTTGCCTGAGGCTTGTAACAAGGGACCACCACCTTAGAAGAGCAGACTGGGACTTCAATAGTCGTCTTTCCATTCGCCTCAGAAAGAACCCAGTCTACATTCGTCTGGAAATTGGTGATTTCCTCCTCAAGCTCTGCAATCTTTGTTGCAAGGTCAAGAGGATCCACCAAGTCTACCTTGTTATTGGCACGGAAGGTGTTGGTGAGTGCCGCCAAGGTGTCAGGATTCGTCTTCACATCCTTGCCCAACTCAGACTGGAGGAGTCGCTCCAACCGAGTGTCAAGTCCACTCTTGGTTGACTCATAGGCCTTTCGCGCATCCTGGAGCTGTGTCTTCATAGACTCCAAGAGTGACTCCTGATACTCAATGGAGCGCTTGTGCTCAATTGCCTCTGCAATCGTACCTTCCCAAGCACCCACCTTCACCTTCGTACTTGCATTCGCCATGACGATGGCCTTCTTAATGGAGTCACGACGCTTCACCAAATCCATATAGGACTGGTACTCTGCTGCAGCACGGGCCTTGAGCTTCTCTACATCCACTCGGTTTGACTCTGTGCTAACGTCTACCCACTTCAAATGCTTGAGGTGCGTCTGAATTCGCTTATCCAAAAGCTTCAACTCAGCAAGACCTTGTGTGATACTCATAGTTTGACTCATCTTTGTTTGAACATAAATTTGAGTGTTTAGGCTTTCAATTTTTTGTCACAAAGGAAGTAGATGCCTGAACTTTGCAGATATAGAATGTGTCATAATTTGGGAAGTAGTTCGTTCTTCGGATATTGTAATAAAGGGCATTATGAAAGAGGAAAACTGGATGAACTGAAAGAAGCATATGAAAAGCAACTTGCAAAAGTAAAGGAGTTGGAAAAGAAAACTACTTTGGCATATACTCCTTCAGCTTCTTCGGTGGAGACCTCACAATCAAAATAGGGGTTGTTTCTTTCTTTTCAGGTATTTTCTCTATTAATTTTTCAATAGATCCTTTCTTTATTAGTTTTGCTTGTTTTCTTTTCTTATATAAATCACAACAATATGTAGTAATGCCTATTCCAGCAATGATACTGCACCCTATAAGAGCACCGATCCCTCCAGGATCCATATGTATACTGGTGCTCAAGTTTTAGGTGAATTTAAGATTTCTGAACAGCCAGCATCCAATTATCTTTCGGTTGTGTTCCATCCGTTTCCACTTCAAAGAAAGCAAATGCACATGTTGGATATTTCTCTTTCCATTCTTTAAGAAGGTTCAAAAAATATTCTTTATTTTCTTGATGAATATCCTCAATAAGATAAACGCCTCCTTTTTTCACTTTATGAATACTTTCTTCAAAGAAAATCTTATTTGCAAAAGGGGCATGGAGCCCATCTTCAATTAGAATATCAAACTGTATATCGTTCAAGTCCTCATTGGTCCACATTTCATGGATGACTTTGGGATCTGTCTGATCACAGTAGAAGGTTTTAATTCTGCACTTACAATGATCAAAAAGACATCCTTTGTCAATATCTGCACCATAGATATCTGCATCTGAAAAATATCGGCTCCATCCATACAAACTGGCCCCTGGTTTCCCATGGGCCCCCATATTGGAAGAAACATCAGTATTATTTGTTCCAATGCCTAACTCAAAAACCTTGAGTGGCTGAGTTCTTACAGGTTGAAAGAGAGCATTGTAAAATCGCGTGTAATAATGCCAAATAGGACCCTTATCACTTCCATTTAAATCCATAATGTAATCTAACTCTGTACTATCCACTTGTGTATACGTTTTTACAGCATTTTCAAGATCCATTATCTACTTTTAGAATGATTGACTATTTAGACCGCTAAAAAATAAAATTGAAGGCGGATGACGCATGGAAGGTTGTATGGATTCCCTTCCCACAACTACTATGCAAAATATCTTTATCTTGAGCCAAAAGGGAGCGGAGGTGATTGATGACCTTCACCTTTATCTTCTTGATTATGTTCGCATTCTTGAAAAGAAACTTCGTGTGCTAAAGGATGAAGTGAAGAAGAATCCTGATGCCAAGGCAGAACTGAAGCCTCAAATGTCTACTCTTCGCAAAATGCGTGATAATGCCTATGATGTTCTAGATGATCTTGAATTTAAGTTCAATTCAAATGTAAATGAGGAAAGTGTTGAGAACAGTGAATAGGGTGTGCCTAAAAAAATAGAAGTATACTGAATAGGGGATGCTGAAATTTCTAAGCATACTTACATCATTCTTTACATTAATACATGCGGATTTTTTACAAGCGAACGTGCAACCTGCGCCTCTTATTGAATGGAACCAAGTACCGACCACATACTACACCGGTCAACGAATCAATGTTACATGGAACTATGATACTTTTTTACCAACTGACCAAGTGAGACTAACCTATGTTGGGGCAGGTGGAACAAGAACACTTACATCCACTGCTCCAGCAACCGATGGAACATTTGCTGTTAGACTGAGTGACAGTACTAATGGACTTGCCACAAATGTACCTCTCACCCTGGCATTAGCAACGAATGCATCCTCTACAATCAATACACAAGAACAAATAACGATTCTTCAAAGTAAAATACAAAATATCAACGTTTACGATGGAACTCGTTTAATGGTTTCTGGTCAAAGTGCTGTGTGTGATGATAGAATTTTTAGTGTACAGTGGAGAGGACTTGGCCAAGCCCAATTTGGGAGCGCATCGGTTACCTTCAATAGTAACGGAGGTGGAGGAGGACAATTTGGTAACGCAATGACAGGAATTCCTGTGACTTCTGCCAATATGACAGTGAACTTTACTTGTGTCCGAACTCTTACACCCTCTACCTTTCGTACCTATTCCTTCGCTATTTCAGTCGCCGAACCAGGTCAAAACGCCTATACAGGAACTTCCTCTTCTTTTTCTCTTTCCCAAGCACCTACTCCTTCCAACACACCTTCTACAACTCCAACATCTTCAAAAACTCCTTCAGTCACACCGTCACAAACTCCATCACCCTCTGTAACACCGTCTCAAACTCCTACACCAAGTCCTACCAATACACCTACCCCTAGCCCTTCATCATCTAGAACACCGTCACCCTCTACAACTGAAACAGCACGTCCAAGCATAGATTATGCTGCAATTGCTGCAGCAGGAGCAGCGGCTGCGAATGCCCAGAATGGTGCGATTGCGGGTGGAGTTGTTGGTTCACTTGGAGGACTTATCCTTATTCTTGGTGGCTGGAAATACTATTCCTATCACCAACTCAGAAAGAAACGCCTCTTGAAACAGAAAATGTCTATGCGAATTGTCCAGGAAACGAGTACACGCTACAATCTCCCTGGTGCTTCTGATCCAATGGATGCTGCTATGGTTATGTATAAAGTGAATGCCCCTCTTCCCATTTCAAAGTTTAAAAAGGGATTCACACCTTCACAAGTATAAAAATTGAAAC
>JACCDG010546115.1_pt1 | contig 14188 bp, 15 predicted proteins | sample 7442471 | NCBI WGS metagenome assembly JACCDG01 (sample SAMN15323444, study PRJNA562643) | freshwater metagenome | isolation source: river surface water | place: USA:Blue River Watershed | collected 2017-08-17
CAGGGCTTCAGAGCCCCATCGCGCACCAGGGCACTGATTTCCCGGCTGACGGTCTCGAGCTTGATGTCGAGCATGGCGCCCATGTCGTCACGTGCAAAAAACGAGGTGATGCCGGGCTGGTCGGGGTCGCGCATTTTCAGGGCCAAGGCCGCCACGCGTTGTCGGGCCGAGCCAAAGTTCAGCTCGGCCAGCCAATCGTCGGCATCTTTCAGGGCTTGTTGCCACTTTTGCATCAAACGTTTGTGCAGACGCGGCGAGTTGGCCGACAAATGGTGCAACACCGACAGAGGGATGCGGCAAACATGGGCTTCGACCAGGGCGATGGCTTCGCTGTCATAGCGGGCGGTGGCCAGGGCCTCGAGGCCGATCACGTCGCCCGGGCGCAGCACGCGTACGATGCGTTCGCGACCGTCGGCGGTGGCCCGCACCAGTTTGACCATGCCTTTGCGCAGTGTGAACACGCCCAAAGCTGTTTGCCCCTCGGTGTACAGCGCCGAGTCGGCCGCGAACACCATGTCATCGATGGGCGTATGGATTTCGCCAAAGTCCTGCTCGTTCAGATCGGCAAACAACACCATGTCTCGAATACCGCAGCTTCGGCAGTCCGAGGTGCCTTTCCAGGCCGAGTCAATCTTGATGGGGATCATGCTTTGAATTTAGCACGCTCGCCGTGCTCCCCTCTGACGCAAAGGTGGCATCAGAGGGCCTTGCGGCCTTGTGCCAAACGCTCTTCCAGATAGGGACCGTAAAAGTCGGGCAAATAGGCACCCTCCATGCGCTCAGCCACTTCTTTGCCACCGGCCCCAAAAAACAGCAAGGTGGGTGTGATGGAGACCTTCCATCGCCGCGTCAATTCATCGTGTGTGGTCAACTTGCCCGCAAAGTCAAGCACGGGTTGAGAATTGCGCATGTCCACCTGCACGATGGAAATGCCTGCGCGGTGCATCGGCGACAGGTGGCTTTGTCGGGCCTGTCGGCAAAACACGCAGCCGTCCAGGCTGACCATGACAATCAGGGGCTGTTTGTTTTTAAGGGCTCGGGCCAACTCGTCGGGTAGCGATTGGGCAGCCGGCAAGGTTGCATCACGGCCAGATTGCGCCCAGACAGGTGCCACCACAAACGATACCCCCACCCGTAAAAGCCAATCGCGACGAGATGAAACAGAGGAGGACAAGATTGACTGGGAAGACACCATGAATTGCAGACCGTGGACAATATCGGGTTTTGCGTCGAGGGACTGAGACGTCCTGAGAGTCGCTTTTTTAATATAAGAAACCAATGAATTATTGGAGAAATCCGTGAATCTCGCAAGCTTGCTCGAAACTTGGGGCGACTCCAATGTATTGGCCATGGCCGGCGCTTTGGTGGGTTTCATCTTTGGTTTGGCCGCACAGCGCACACGGTTTTGTGCTCGGGCAGCCGTGATCGAATGCTGCGAAGGCCGAACAGGGGATCGGTTCAGTGTGTGGTGGCTGGCGTTTGGTGCCACCCTGGTCGGCGTGCAGTTGCTGGTTTGGTTCGGGGGTTTACAACCAGCCAATACCCGTTACATCGCATCACCGAGCAGTCTTTCTGGGGCTGTGCTGGGCGGCCTGTGCTTTGGCGCTGGCATGATTCTGACGCGAGGCTGTGCCAGCCGCTTGTTGATCCTCTCGGCCAATGGCAATTTGCGCGCTTTGCTCGCAGGCCTGGTATTTGCTGTGACGGTACAGGCCAGCATTGCAGGTTGGCTGGCTCCCACTCGGCAGACCTTGGCCGCTTGGTGGCCCATTGATGGCGGACCAGGGCGAGATTTGTTGCAACTCTCAGGACTGGGTGCCAGCGGCGGCCTGGTGCTGTCTTTGTTGGCGCTGGCCACCGGCTTTTTCTTTTTTTTCAAGACACATCAGCGCCGCTGGGGTCTGGCCTTGGGCGCCATCCTCACCGGCCTGAGCATTGCGCTGGGCTGGGCCCTGACACAGGCCATCGCCACTCAATCGTTTGAAGCAGTTCAACTTCAAAGCCTGAGTTTCAGCGGAGCCTCCGCGGAAATGCTGATGCGGGCATTGTCCAGCGCCACTTCGCCCAGCCTGGGTTTTGATGCAGGTTTGCTGCCCGCCACCTTTGCGGGTTCTTTGCTGGGTGCACTGGTCGGCGGCGATTTCAAGTTCGAAGGCTTCAAAACTGAAAACAAGCTGGGCCACTACTTGGTAGGCGCCGTGCTGATGGGTTTTGGTGCGGTCCTGGCGGGCGGTTGCACCGTGGGCGCGGGCATGACGGGGGGATCGGTGTTCTCACTCACCGCCTGGTTGACCTTGATCGCCATCTGGCTGGGTGCGGGCTTGGCCTGGCGCATCCACCGCCAAATGGGCTGGGCCATCTGAAGACTTGATTCGCATCAATGGAGTACGGCCCATTCGGGCTTACATTTCATATCAGCCAATACTGATATGAATGGAGTCGGCCATGTCCATGGCGCAATGGGTAGAAACCTACGGGCCAGGCGCCGTGCTGGCCACCGGCGGTGTTTTGATTGGTTTGTCATTCGGATTCTGGGCGCAGCGCTCTCGCTTTTGCCTGCGGGCAGCGGTCATCGAGTTTTGGCATCGGCGCTTTGGCGAAAAACTCTCGGTGTGGTTGCTGGCCTTTGCCTCAGCGGTCATTGGTGTGCAGCTGATGGTGGTGCTGGGCTGGCTGGACACGGACAGTGCGCGGCAAATTTCCGCCAAAGGCAGCATTTCGGGCGCCTTGATCGGCGGCTTGCTGTTTGGCGTGGGCATGGTCATGACGCGCGGCTGTGCCAGCCGTTTGCTGGTGTTGTCGGCCAATGGCAATTTGCGCGCCCTGCTCTCGGGTTTGATCTTTGCGGTCACGGCCCAGGCGGCTTTGGGTGGCGCCTTATCGCCGCTTCGCACACGCATCAGCAGCTGGTGGACCGTCGAGGGCGGCGCACCGCGTGACCTGCTGGCCATCGCGGGGGTGGACCACGGGGCGGGTCTGGTCATGGGCGGGCTGTGGTTGGCTGCCGCTTTGTTTTTCGCACTGCGCAGTCCACAGCGCAGCGTGTGGATGTGGCTGGGTGGCATGGGCACGGGTTTGTCGGTGGCTGCCGCTTGGGGTTTCAGCCAGTGGGTGGCAGCCGAGTCTTTCGACCCGGTGCAAATTCAGGGCCTGACTTTCAGCGGACCTTCGGCCGAGTGGCTGATGCGCGTCATGCATTGGCCAGCTCCGGCCATGGGTTTTGACTTTGGCCTGATGCCAGGGGTGTTTGTCGGCTCCCTGATCGGGGCGCTCGTGGGCCGGGACTGGAAACTGGAAGGTTTTTCAGACGGCTACAGCATGCGCCGCTACATTGGCGGCGCCATTTTGATGGGTTTTGGTTCGATGCTGGCAGGCGGATGCGCCGTGGGCGCTGGCGTGACGGGCGGGGCCATTTTTGCGCTGACCGCCTGGCTGAGTCTGGTGGGCATGTGGGTGGGTGCGGGCCTGACAGACCGATGGCTTGACGGGGGCGCTTCGGCCAAACCGACCGCCCTGCCTGCTGGGGGTTTCAAGCACCCCTGATGCACACGATCGTCGGCCCGTTAGGAACTTGGCCCGCCAGGGGAAATTGGGGCTTGTTGTCAGCAACAAGCCTGCGGGTGCTCAGCGACCTATTTGCCGCTGAGGTATTCGGCCACAGCAGCCATTTCCAAGGGTGACATTTTGCTGGCAATGGCATGCATCACGGCATTGTCGTTGGTGCGCTCGCGCTGGTTGAACTGTTTGAGCTGGGTTTCCGTGTAAGCCGCATACTGCCCCGCCAAGCGTGGCAAGGCCGCTGTGCCTTTGGCCTCAGCGCCGTGGCAACTCGCGCACGAGGCCAGACCGCTGTATTTGTTGCCCTTGTGATAGATGAACTTGCCCACAGCAGCCAAGTCGGTGTCTTTGGGGGGCTCCACAGCAGCCGACTGTTTTTCAAAGAACTTGCCCAAGGCCACCATCTCGTCTGGCGTCAACTTGGCCACCATGTCGGCCATGGCTGTGCTTTTGCGCTTGCCCGACTTGAAGTTTTCCAGTTGCTTGGCGATGTATTCCCAGTGCTGTCCCGCCAGGCGCGGAAACACCTCGCTGGAGGATTCTCCTTCAGCGCCATGGCAGACAAAACAGGAGCCGCCCACGATTTTCTTGGCACGCGCCTCGTCGGCCTGAGCCATCGCCGAGTTGCCCCAAGTGGCCAGGATCAGCAGCCCGAGTGTGGGCCAAAAACGGTGAGGTGCAATGTTTCTTTTCATGATTGGTCTCCACTTGCAAAGACAGGATTCACATCAAAATGGCCGTAAAAAAACGCCGCCAGTCTTGCGACTGCGGCGTTTTTCAACGCAGCATCACGCGAGGGTATCAGCCCAGATGTTGCGTGCCCAGGCCAGCGCGTAGCGGCCTTCCAGTTCGTTGGCCGCGCTCGAGACGCCACCGGAGCCCGGCACCGTCAGCATGGTCTTTTTCTCGGCATCGTAGGCATGGACGCTGGCCACGTGCACCACGTCTTCCGAGCTCACAAAGCTGTAGCAAGTGTTGTTGTAGATCGGCATCGGATTGACCTGTTTGCCCATCAACAAAGCGATCACGGCGGCAGCGCAGGTCTTTCCATGCTGATTGGCCATGTGGCCCGACTTGGGCATGCCCGGCGCGATCTGGATCGAATCGCCCAAGACGTGCACGTTTTTGGCCGCCTTCGATTCGAAGGTGAGAAAGTCCACTTCGCACCAGCGCTTGTTGGCTGTGGCCAGACCAGCGTTCACCGCAACGTCTCCAGCACGCATATTGGGGATGACGTTGAGCACATCGGCCTTGAGGTCGTCGTTGAACTCGAACTTCAAGGTGTTGGTGGCGGCATCGACGTCGGTCACACGGTGCTTGCCGCGGTACTCCACGATGCCTTTGTAACGCTCGGCCCAGGCCTTCTTGAACAAGGGGCCTTTGGAAGTCACATCGTCGTTGGCATCCAGAATCAGCACCTTGCTCTTGGGCTTGGCCTTGCTGAAATATTCCGCCACCTGGCAAGCACGCTCGTAAGGTCCGGGTGGGCAACGGTAGGGGGCCAAAGGAATCGACATGGCAAACACGCCACCGTCGGGCATCGCTTCCAGCTGCTTGCGCAGGGTGACCGTTTGCGCGCCAGCTTTCCAGGCGTGCATGACCTTGTCCTTGGCACCGGCCTTGGCCATGCCGGGCAGGGTTTCCCACATGAAGTCCACGCCAGGCGAGACGATCAGGCGGTCATAGGCCAATTCGGTGCCGCCTGCCAGCTTGACGATGCGCTTGTCGGCGTCGATGGTGTTGACCCGGTCCTTGATGACCTGGACGCCGTGGCGTTTGGTCAGGTTGTCATAAGGCGTGGTGATCTCTGCGATGGTTTTGCTGCCGCCAATCACCAGGTTGGAAATGGGGCAGGAGATGAAGGCGTCGTTGGGTTCAACCAAAGTCACCTGGATTTTGTGCTCGGACCAAAGGCGCAGGTACTTGGCTGCCGTGGCACCCGAATAACCCCCACCAATGACCACCACCTTGGGGCCGCTGCCGCTGCCCACCGTGGCACAACCCGACACCAGGCCCATGGCCCCCAGGGCAGAACCTGTCTGCAGAAAATGACGACGTTGCATGGCGGTTTTCCTTATTTCTTTTGGGCGGCAAAGTAGCCTGCGATGGCCACGATCTGCTCATCCGAGTAACCTTTGGAGAGCTGGTGCATGATGGTGGCGGGTTTGCGACCCGCCTTGAAGTCCAGCATTTTCTTGACCAAATCGTCCTTGTTGGCACCAGCCAAGGACTCCATACCCGGCTGGGCACGGCCATCGGTGCCGTGGCAGGCCGAGCACGAAGCGGCCCAGCTGCGTACTTGCAGCGGATCCACTTGGGCTTGCGCCAGACCTGACAGGCTGACCCAAACAGCGGCTGTCAAAGCGTATCGAATTTTCATGAAGACTCCTCAGTAATTCAGGGGAAAAAGGTCTGTGCGTTCAAGGGCGCAGATAGACAAATTTCTCATTGGCTTGCAGTTTGGCCACCTCAGACACACCAGAGGGCACCACCTTGGCTTCCATCAACAACTTGTCGGCCGAAATCTTGCGCGCGACCAAGGTGTTGTTGCAAACCCGGAACTCCACCCCTTTGCTGACCAGATCGCTGACGCTGCCCGCAAAAGGCTGATCCATCTGGTTGGTTGCGCCATCGAGCAGGAAATCAATGCCCAGTCCATGCGTAACGACCACGATCTTGACCTTGGGGTCGGCGGCCAGATGGTTGCGAATATTGCCAATCGCGCGGGAAGCCTGTGGAATGCCTTCACTCAGGTGATACACCACCTTGATCTCGGCCCAAGACAAGGTGCAGGCCAGCAAGCTGGCCGCCAACAGCAAAGACTTCTTCATTCGTGACTCCTTATGTATGGATATTAACTTGAACGCACCTGAGCACATGCCCGTGAAAACCCGCCCTGAAACTGACGGTGATCTTTCAATTCGCTTCGCTGGCGATCTGCACGCACACGGCACGGCAGAGCGTGACCACACGATCGTTGATGATGCGGTAATAAATTTGCACCCCCTCGCGGCGCTTGCCCAGCACCCCTGCTTGGTAAAGCGTGTTCAGGTGCTGCGACATATTGGGCTGAGTCGTGTCAATTTCAGACAGTAGCTCACCCACGTTCTTTTCACCGTTGCACAAAGCACTGATGATCCGCAAACGCATGGGCGCGGACATGACGCGAAAGACTTCGGCGGCTTTTTCAAAAACCTCTTCAGATTCGGTCAGGACGTTGTTTTCCGGTGGGGCTGTTTTGGCCATTTTTTTCAGTGGGTAAAGATCAAGCAACCCCAGTGTCGATGAGGTTGAGGGCATTTTCACGTTTTTTCGGAAGAACCCAACCATTGATTTGTTGTTTGCTTATGCAAAGAACAACATAAAGAGCCCAACACCATCAGGACATGACGGCATGGGGGTCACAAGACATTCAGCGGAATCTTCAAATAAGCCACGCCATTGGCCTCAGCCGGGGGCATTTCGCCGGCCCGAATGTTGACCTGTACCGCCGGGAGGATCAACACCGGCATAGCCAAAGTCGCATCACGGGCGATGCGCATGCGCACAAATTCGGCTTCGCCGATGCCGTCTTTCAAATGGATATTGGCCGCGCGCTGCTCGGCCACCGTGGTTTCGAACTTCACGGCCCGCCCCTCAGGCGGGTAGTCGTGGCACATGAACAAGCGGGTTTGCGGCGGCAGGCTCAGGATTTTTTGCACAGAGGCGTACAAAGACCGTGCATCTCCCCCAGGGAAATCACAGCGCGCCGACCCGACATCGGGCATGAACAGCGTGTCGCCCACAAACACCACATCACCTACCCGGTAAGCCATGCAGGCCGGGGTGTGACCGGGGACAGACAGTGCCTGAAGTTGCAGCCCACCCAAGGGCAGGCATTCCCCATCGGCCAGAAGACGGTCAAACTGGCTGCCATCGACCGCAAAGTCGGACGACAGATTGAAAATGCCCTTGAACACCTTCTGGACCGCCGTGATCTTGGCGCCGATGGCCGTCTGACCACCCAGCTGTGCTTTCAGGTAAGGCGCCGCACTCAAATGGTCTGCGTGCGCATGGGTTTCCAAAATCCAGGCCACCTGAAGACCGTGGCTGCGCACATGCTCGATCACTTGGTCCGCAGACGTGGTCCGGGTACGACCTGACTTGGAGTCATAGTCCAGCACAGGATCGATGATGGCGCAAGGTCCACCCGACTCGGCATGGACCACGTAGGTCACCGTCCAGGTCCCAGAATCAAAAAAACCATGAACCTGGGGTGAGGCATTCATAGAGGGAGAAAAAGTCATGCAAATCGTCCTTGGCGTGGCCGTGGCAGCCGACCCTGCAAATATATCGCCAACTGCTGATGAAAGAATTCCCCACGAACAAGCCGGTCAAGGCGTCAGGCGACTTGACTAAGATGCGTCCATGCACGCACACCCCTCGCTCAGACACCGGCTTTTTCTGATCCTCGAAGACCAAAGCCATCAAGACCGAAAAATCGCCTGGATCTTTTCCTGGGTCCTGACCTTGATGGTTCTGGGCAATGTGCTCGCCGTGATCCTGGAGTCAGTACCTGCGATCGAAGTCCGTCACCGACAAATCCTGGCACTCTTTGAAAATCTCTCCCTCGTCTTTTTCAGTGCAGAGTACTTGCTGCGGGCGTGGACAGCGGTCGAAAAGCCTTTGCGTGCCAGCAGTGCGACCAGACGTCGCCTGGCCTATGCCCTGAGCTTTCATGGTCTGATCGACATGCTCGCCGTCTTGCCCTTCTTTTTGCAAGCCTGGTTACCCGGCCTGGATTTGCGTTTCCTTCGCTTGGTCAGGATCATGCGTATCCTGAAACTGTCCCACTACTCCACCGCGCTGGAAGATTTGATCGCCTCGATCTACTCGGAGCGGGATGCTTTCATCTCGGCGCTTTACCTGCTGGCCCTGTCCATCCTCACCACCTCGTGCCTGATGTACTACGCAGAGCACACCCTGCAGCCAGACAAACTGGGCACCATCCCGGACGCCATGTGGTGGTCCATCGTCACCGTCACCACCGTGGGCTACGGCGATGTCACCCCCCTGTCGGTGCTGGGCAAAGTCATTGGTGCGTTCACTGCCTTGTCGGGGGTATTTACCGTGGCCTTGCTGACGGGCATCGTGGCTTCAGCATTTGCCACTCGCTTGCGAACCCAGGAACTGGAATTCACAACCGAAGTGGAAGTGATGCTGCAAGATGGTCAGGTCAGCGCAAAAGAGCGCCGCACCATTGAACACCTGCGCCAAGCCTTCAACATCACCGAAGAACATGCGCACGCCATTGTTCGGCAAATCATCGAAGAGCAATCACTGCTCAAACAGCGACGCTGAGACCAACGCAGATCAACGTTGTCACTCGGCCTTTCAAGTAGCCGGTTGCCGCAAAGTACGGCTGAGCAAGATCACAGGGATCAATCCCACCAGCACCAAAGCCAGCGAGGGCAAAGCGGCCTCTCCTAAACGCTCATCGCGCGCCAACTGGTAGGCCACCACCGCCAGCGTATCGCTGTTGAAAGGCCGCAGCACCATGGTGGCGGGCAGCTCCTTCATCACGTCCACAAACACCAGCAGCACGGCGGCCAACGTGGTGCGCTTGAGCAATGGCGCGTGCACCCGGCGCATGAGCCCCCAGCCGTTCACACCCAGCATGCGCGCTGAATCGTCCAGACTGACCGGAATACGGGCATACCCGCTTTGCACCGACTGGAGGGCCACCGCACAAAAGCGCACCAAATAAGCCCAGACCAGGCCCAAAGCAGTGGCCGTGACCCACGCACCCGCTGAAGATGCAGGCCAGATTTGCTGAATCCAGCCCACCGGCAGCAACAAGCCCACCACCACCACCGCGCCGGGAATGGCATAACCCAAGCCAACCACCTGAATGGCCCCCAGGCTGATGCGGTCGGCGCGTGTGCGCGCACTGAACGACAAGGCCAAGGCCACACCCACCGCCAACACGGCGGTCACCGCGCCCAGACGCAAACTGGTCCAAGCCCATTGACCAAAACGCTCCCAGGGCATCTCGGTCGTCTCTCCCACCCAAGCCCGCAGCATGATGAACACAGGCAGCACAAAGCCCAGCAACACGGGCAAGGTGCACACCGTCCACGCCATGAAACGGCGCATGCCCTCCAATAGCACCGGTTGCGCCTCTGCAGAGCCTTGGCGCGAACCCCGCCCTTGGTTGAAACGCATGCGTTTTTGGGCGCGCTGCTCCAGCTGCAGCAAAAACACCACCACCGCCAATAGGACTGTGGCCAATTGGGCAGCAGCGATGCGGTTGTCCATGGACAACCAAGCCTTGTAAATGCCTGCCGTGAAAGTCTGGATGCCGAAATAGCTGGAGACACCAAAGTCGGCCAGGGTTTCCATGAGCGCCAACGCCACCCCAGCAGCCACCGCCGGACGGGCCAGTGGCAAGGCGATTTCGCGGATACGGCGGGACAAGGGCGCCCCCAACAAGCGGGCAGCTTCCATCAAGCCTGCAGCCCGTTCAACCAAAGCGGTGCGGGCCAGCAAATAAACATAGGGGTACAGGGACAAGGTAAACACCAGCGCCGCCCCCCAGACGCTGCGCACATCGGGCCACAAACGCCCCTGCAAACCCAGTGCCTCGCGCAAGGCCACCTGCAGCGGACCGCTGAACTGCAAAAAGTCAGTGTAAGCGTAAGCCACCACATAGGCGGGCATGGCCAGCGGCAAGAGCAGCAACCACTCAAAAACACCACGTCCCGGAAAATCAAACAGCGTGACCAGCGCCGCCGTTGCCAAGCCCAGCACCGTCACACCGGCCGCGACCAAAAGGCACAAGCCCAGTGTGGTCAGCGCGTAATCGGGCAATACCGTACGAGCCATTTCCATCAGGATGTCCGCACTTGGCCCACTCCATTGCACCCACGAGCCCAGCACGGCCAAGACCGGCAAGGCCAAGGCCAGTGCCAGCAAGGCGTAGAGAACGGAAGTGAGGCCCGATAAACGGCGAGCCAGAGTGGTCAACATATCGCAGCTATTGTAGAAGCCGCCCATCATGGTCTTTTGAATAAGGAATCTGGCGCAACCTGCCTACAATCCAAGGCATGTTTCTCGAACTGCGCCAACTGAATATCCAATACCCCGGGAGCCCATCGCCTGCGGTGCGGGGGGTCAACCTTGGGCTGCGTTCAGGCGATATTGGCGTGCTGATTGGGCCATCGGGCTGTGGCAAAACCACCTTGCTGCGGGCCGTGGCGGGGCTGGAGCCGGTCTCGGGCGGGCAGATTTTGCTGTCGCAACGGGTGGCCAGTGACAAAGACCACACCGAACCTGCCGAGCGTCGCCGCATTGGGATGGTATTCCAAGACTATGCACTCTTTCCTCACATGGACGTGGGCCGCAATGTGGGCTTTGGCTTGGCGCACCTGCCCAAGGCAGAGCGGCAAAAACGAGTAACCGAGGTGCTGGAGCTGGTGGGTCTGACCGGTTCTGATCGGCGCTTTCCACACGAATTGTCCGGTGGCCAACAGCAACGGGTGGCCCTGGCACGTGCCCTGGCCCCCAAACCGGACCTGCTGCTCCTGGACGAGCCGTTTTCCAATCTGGACATTGATTTGCGCGAACGCCTGGCCCACGAGGTGCGCAACATCCTCAAGGCGGCGCAAGCCACCGCACTGCTGGTCACACACGACCAGCTCGAAGCCTTTGCCATCGGTGACGTGATCGGCGTCATGAACGAAGGCCAGCTGCACCAGTGGGATGATGCCTACAGTCTCTACCACCGGCCAGCCACCCGTTTTGTAGCCGACTTCATTGGGCACGGTGTGTTCACCCCGGCCACGCTGCGAGAAGTCGATGGTCAGGTGATGGTTGACACCCCTGTGGGCACATTAACCGACGTGGCCGAATGTCCGCTGCCCTGCGCCTTTGAAGGCGGCCAGTGCGATGTGCTGCTGCGAGCCGATGACATCGTGCACGATGACGATGCCCCGGTGAAAGCACAAATCATTCGCAAAGCCTTTCGCGGCTCGGAGTTTTTGTACACCCTGCGCCTAGCCAGCGGCGAACAACTCATGGCGCACGTCCCCAGTCACCACGACCACACCCTGGGCGAATGGATAGGCATCCGTGCCGAGGTGGACCACGTTGTCACCTTCAACCGTGCTTGTCCAGTGAACAACCGTGAACTGTGCCAAATGCCCTGTGCCAAAAACGACGCCTGCGAACACTCCGACCCACAGTACCAGTCAGTTAAATTTATTTGAAGCCACCACCATTACCGAACGCAATAATAATAAATTTCGTGTGCGCGGACTTCAATCTCTGTGCGAATGGGTGAAGGATTGGGCAGGTCTGGGGCAAGGACCATTTTGTTCGCCAAAGCCCAAACGCGTCCTATTGTTCTGACGCCTTGGTTCCAGTCGCCCAAGTTGGACATGAACTCATATTCTTCAGCTGTCGGCAATCGGGCCTGAATGCTTTGGCAAGTGCGCTCTGCGGCTGAAGCACTGGTGGTATGACTGATCGGAACGCCAGGTGCACCGACCAACTCCAGCGTGCGATTGCCCATCTTGACTTTGGATGGAAATTGTGTGTGCTGAAATTCTGCAAACAACTGGCTACTGATAGCCACCATGACTTGATCGGGGCGACCTTTAGCTTGATAGCTGTAAGTTCTCCCTGAGCTCGCTTGGATATGCAATGTGACCAACAAATCTCCTTTGCAAGTTGGCGCGTAAGAATAAGTTCCCCAAGCCATGGCATTGAGCTTGCCCAACATGCTGGGATCCAAATAACCTTGACGTTTTTCCTCGCGCAAGTCACGGGCGAGTGCGTAGATCGGAGCGGGATTGAAGAATGTGATGTTTCGTTGACGCGGTTGAAACTTGGTGTAGTGCGCATCCAATGAGGCTTTCAGGCTTCCCTCAAGCAGGACATCCATGCCCTTGCCTGCAGCAGCACGCTCGCGATTGACTTGCGTGTTCCGATCCAGTGCATTCAACAAATCAACGAGCTGCTCTGGGTCTGCGCCCGCATTGAGCAGTTGGATCAAATGCAGGCTTAAATTCTTGTGATTTTCCTGAGCGGTACTGCCATACGCCTCTTGAAATTGGCATAAGTCCTGCCCCCTGATAAATGGGACTGTTTGCCACACCGTGATGGGACTGTAATGGTCAGCCCATGCAGGCAAGCAAAAAAGAATCGCGATGAGTCCTGTGAATTTCATACGGTATTCGGTGAAGAAAATTGCGAAATTTGTCAAACATTCTCAGTCCAATTATGAATCTTGAATGAGTCATGGCTGATGTTCGGCTCGTCTGAAACCACGCTTGTTTACAAAATTACGCGAGCAAATCATGATGTATTGAATTACAAATAACTCATAAATAAATCCATGGAAATGCATATCAATACATCAAGATCAAATACCGTCGATGACGCGCCGGTGGTCGTCCTGGTGCAACAACTGCTGGAGCAAGCGGTTGCACTGAAAGCTTCTGACTTGCACTTTGAGCCGTATGAGCACCATTACCGGGTGCGCATGCGCATTGATGGCGAGCTGCGTGAGGTAGCCACCCCTGCCCCCAAGCTGAAAGACCCCATCGCTTCACGCATCAAGGTCCTGTCACGTCTGGACATTGCCGAAAAGCGGCTGCCACAAGACGGCCGCATGAAACTGCAATTGACCGATGGACGCGAGCTGGATTTGCGGGTGAGCACCTTGCCCACGCTGTTTGGAGAAAAGCTGGTGGTTCGCGTGCTGGACGCCAAGCAAGTCCAACTCGATTTGGCCCGATTGGGGTACGAAACCGATGACATGGAACGCCTGATCGAAGCGATTCAACGCCCCCACGGTATGGTGCTGGTGACGGGGCCCACCGGTTCAGGCAAAACCCAATCGCTGTACGCCTGCCTGAATCGGCTCAACACCCCGCAAGTGAACATCGCCACCGTGGAAGACCCCTGTGAAATTCAGCTGCAAGGCATCAACCAGGTGAATGTGCAGGACAAGCCGGGCCTGAGTTTTGCCATCGCCTTGCGGGCTTTTCTCCGGCAAGACCCGGACGTGCTGATGGTGGGCGAAGTGCGGGATTTAGAGACGGCCAACATCGCCATCCAGGCTGCACAAACAGGGCATCTGGTGCTGTCCACCTTGCACACCAACGATGCCCCCGGCACGCTCGTACGTTTGCGCAACATGGGCATTGCCTCCTACAACATTGCAGCCAGCGTGACCTTGATCACGGCGCAGCGTCTGATTCGCTGCCTGTGCGTGCATTGCAAAGAAGAAGTCACACGGCCTGCAGAAGTCCTGATCCAAGCCGGCATGCCCTCAGCTTGGGCCACGACCGATGCCATCAAGGTGTGGCAAGCCGTGGGCTGTTCGCATTGCCACAAAGGTTTTTCCGGACGCACCGGCATTTTTCAGGTCATGCCCGTGAGCACAGAGATGCAGTCGCTGATCCTGCAGGAAGCAGGCAACCCGGCACTGGCTCAGCAGGCACAGCGTGAAGGGGTCATGAGTCTGAGACTGGCCGGTTTGCGCAAGGTGCTGCAAGGCATCACCTCGCTTGACGAGGTGGTGGTCAACACCCGAGACAGCGCATGAGCACGCCCCCGGTTTTTGCCTGGCAGGGGCGCGATGCTC
>JACCDG010190833.1_pt1 | contig 14179 bp, 18 predicted proteins | sample 7442471 | NCBI WGS metagenome assembly JACCDG01 (sample SAMN15323444, study PRJNA562643) | freshwater metagenome | isolation source: river surface water | place: USA:Blue River Watershed | collected 2017-08-17
AGGTCAACTGTTCTTGGGTCGCAATGTGGCCCACTCAGTTCACCTCAACACTCGCAGCTACAGCAAACACAAAGCACTGGGTCACTTCTACGAAGACGTGATCGACTTGGCCGACAAGTTTGCCGAAGCCTATCAAGGCCGCCACGGTTTGATCGGCCCAATCGCTATCCCAGCATCGAAGAAGACCACCAACATCATCGAGTTCTTGCAAGAGCAACTTGCCGATATTGAAAAAGGTCGCTACGATGTATGTGAGAAAACAGACACACCGATTCAAAACATCATTGATGAAATCGTCGGCTTGTACTTGTCCACAATCTATAAACTTCGCTTTTTAGCATAAGGAAAATCATGGCTTATTACAAACAAGGTAGTGCTGACGATCAAGTAAAAATTGGTGGCGGTAAGTTCTACGGTATCTTCATTTCCAGCACAACCAGTGGCACTTTTGCTCTGTACGACAGCGCAACAGCAAGCACCAGCGATCCAAAAATCGTGAACACTGTCACTGTTACTGCTGGTACACAGTATGTCAGCTTTCCGCAAGGTTTGTGGTTCAGCAATGGTCTGTACATCGACATTGCAAACACCATTCAATACACAATCTGTTACGAGTAATCTTTACTCACAACCGTACTGGTGCGGCACACCAGGGAATCTTAGGATTCGATGAAAATGACTGATGAAGTCCAAGCAGTAGTAGCGGAAGTTGCACCCGCGCCAGAACTGGAAGCCACAGCGGCCCCAGCCTCTGATGTTTCGACGCTGGAAGCGCCTGCGGAAGCAGCCAAGACCTTCACACAAGAAGAACTTGATGCGGCCATTGGCAAACGCCTTGCACGAGAACAACGTAAATGGGAACGAGAACAAGCACAGCGACGAGTGGAAACACCTGCCGCTGCACCAGTAGCTATCCCACCTGTTGACCAATTCGAGTCTCCAGAAGCCTATGCAGAAGCATTGGCCGAACAGAAGGCTCAGGAGTTGATCAGCAAGAGGGAACAAGCAAAAGCGCAAGCTATGGTTCTTGAAAGCTATCACGACAAGGAAGAACAAGCTCGGGACAAGTATGATGACTTTGAACAAGTTGCCTACAATCCCAACTTGCGAATCACTGATGTGATGGCCCAAACGATCCAATCTTCGGATGTTGGACCTGATGTAGCCTACTACCTCGGAGCCAATCCCAAAGAAGCAGATCGCATCTCCCGTTTGTCACCTTTCATGCAGGCAAAAGAGATTGGTGTGATCGAAGCCAAATTGGTTAATAATCCACCTGTCAAAAAGACAACGTCTGCACCCGCACCCATTTCACCTGTAAGCGCACGAAGCACTGGTTCTCCAGCTTATGACACTACGGACCCACGGTCTACCAAGACCATGACGGATTCGCAGTGGATTGAGGCCGAACGCGCCCGTCAGATGAAACGATTGCAAGCGCAGGCAAACCGCTAACTTTCTTCAAGGACTTTTTAAATGTCAAACTCAATCTTAACCATTGACATGATCACTCGCAAATCGCTTGAGATCTTGGAAAACAACCTCGTGTTGACACGCAACGTGAACCGCCAGTACGACGACAGCTTCGCTGTTGAAGGCGCAAAAATCGGTTCCACACTGCGTATCCGCTTGCCCGACCGCGCTCTGGTCACTGATGGTGCTGCCTTGCAAGTTCAAGACGACAACGAACAGTACACCACTTTGACTGTGAACAACCAAAAGCACATCGGTGTCAACTTCACATCTGCTGAATTGACCATGCAATTGGACGACTTCGCAGAGCGCGTGTTGAAGCCACGTATCAGCCAATTGGCATCGTCTATCGACGCTGACGTGGCTAACGCATACAAAGGCATCGGCAACTCAGTCGGTACTCCTGGCACTACTCCTGCTACTTCTTTGGTCTTGTTGCAAGCTCAACAAAAACTGAACGAAAACGCAGCGACTATGTCTCCACGTTACGCTACCGTGAACCCTGCTGCTAACGCTGGCTTGGTTGAAGGCTTGAAAGGTTTGTTCAACCCAACAGACACTATCAGCAAGCAATTCAAGAACGGCATGATGGGCACTGGCGTGTTGGGCTTTGACGAGATCAACATGTCTCAATCCATCAAGCAGTTCACAACTGGCTCTCGTGGTGCTACTGGCGCTACATTGTCTGCTGCTGTGACCAGCGAAGGTGCAACCACCATCGCTATCACTGGTGGCGGCAACGCTGGTACTGTCAAGATCGGTGACGTGTTCACTGTGGCCGACTGCTACGCTGTCAACCCACAAACTCGTGAATCTACTGGTTCTTTGTTCCAGTTCGTCGCTACTGCTGACGTGACCTTGGGTTCAAGTGGCGAAGGTAACATCACTGTTGCCCCAATCTACTCTGCAACCAACGCTTTGGCTACCGTGAACAGCTTGCCTGCTTCTGGTAAGGCTGTCGTGTTCGTGGGTGCAGCATCTACTCAGTACGCTCAAAACTTGGTGTACCACAAAGATGCCATCACCTTCGCTACTGCCGACTTGCTGTTGCCACAAGGTGTGGACATGGCCAGCCGTGCTGTTCACAACGGTATCAGCTTGCGCGTGGTTCGCCAGTACGACATCAACAACGATCGTATGCCTTGCCGTATCGACGTGTTGTATGGCTACAGCACCATCCGTCCACAAATGGGCGTTCGCATGTGGGGCTAAACTGAAATGGGGCTTCGGTCCCTTTCATTGTTCAATCTTTTTTAAGGAAATTTATCATGGCACTTCCAAACGGCGCAGGCGGTTACCAAGTTGGTGACGGCAACCTGAACGAACTCGTAATTGGCTACATGGGCGCTCCCGCCACAACCACTTCCACTGCAACCCTGACTGTTGCTCAAGCTACCGCGGGTATCTTGCTCGGCTCTCCTGGTTCTAGCGCAGCCAGCTACACTTTGCCCACCGTGGCATCGTTGGAAGCAACTGTGTCTAGCGCCAAGGTTGGCAGCACATTCGACCTGTCAGTGATCAACGTTGACGGTTCTGGCTCTGGTGTTATCACTTTGGTTGCTGGCACAGGCTGGACCATTGTTGGTTTGGCTACTGTGGCAGCTACTGCTGGTACAGCCCAATCATTCCGCGCCCGTAAAACAGGTGACGGTACTTGGTCTTTGTATCGCATTGCCTAAGTTTGAATGGGGGCTTCGGCCCCCATTTTTAAAGGAAACAACATGGCTACCATTTACATGAAACACGAAATCCACGGTGCAAAAGTTGCAACCATGGAAGCAGAAGCAGTCGCAGACGAGAAAAACGGATGGGTGCGATATACTCTGGACACGCCCTCCGAAGCAGTGGAAGAAGCGGCTCCTAAGAAGGAAGTGAAACCACGCGCCCGTAAGGTCGCTGAACCAGAACAACCCGCAGCCGACGAAGTGCCTAACTTTTTAGCACCCGCTGCCGAATCCGCAGGAGAGTAAACATGAGCACCACCGCTGGCGATCAAATCAATCGAGCATTGCGATTGCTTGGGGTGCTTGCTGATGGAGAAACACCATCAGCATCAATGTCTCAGGATGGCCTGACGGCCCTCAATCAGATGATCGACTCGTGGAATACCGAGCGACTCTCAGTGTTCTGCACCCAAGACCAAGTGTTCACTTGGCCTGCTGGTGAGTACATTCAAACACTCGGCCCATCAGGTGACTTCGTGGGCAACCGCCCCGTGTTGTTTGATGATGCCACCTATTTCCGTGATCCTGGTACAAACGTGTCGTTCGGTATCAAGTTCATCAACCAGCAACAGTATGATGGCATCGCGGTGAAGACCGTGACATCCACATACCCGCAGGTCATCTTTGTGAACATGGGCTTCCCCGATGTCACAATGAGCATTTACCCACGTCCTACTCGGGACTTGGAGTGGCACTTTGTGTCCGTGCAAGAGCTGGATCAACCCGCTGCACTTGACACTGTGCTGCACTTCCCACCAGGCTACCTGCGTGCCTTTGCTTACAACTTGGCAATGGAGATTGCTCCTGAATACGGCGTTGAACCAGCACCTCAGATTCAGCGCATCGCCATGACATCCAAGCGCAATCTGAAACGCATCAACAACCCTGACGATGTGATGTCGATGCCCTACGCAATCGTGGCCACCCGTCAACGCTACAACATCTACGCTGGTAACTACTGATGAAGTCACCGATCCTTGGCTCCTCTTATGTGGCACGCAGCGTCAACGCTGCCGACAACCGCATGGTCAACTTGTACCCCGAGATGGTTCCCGAGGGTGGTAAGGAAGCTGCGTTTCTTTCACGTTGCCCAGGTCTTCGCCGTCTTGTTGAAGTTGGTGAAGGACCAGTGCGCGGTCTGTGGCGACTTGGTGATTACCTGTACGTTATTTCTGGTGACATGTTCTATCGAGTAAACCCGATCGGTACAACCAGTCGTTACAAGATTCGTGAAATCGGTACTGTGTCAGGCACTGGTCCAGTGTCCATGTCAGACAACGGCACGCAGATCTTCATTGCTTGCAACCCCGATGGGTTCATTTACAACGCAAACACAGAAGTGTTCGCACAGATCACCGATCCTGATTTTCCAGGCGCTGTGACCGTGGGTTACCTTGATGGTTACTTCGTGTTCAATGAACCCAATAGCTCACGAGTTTGGGTGACATCACTGCTTGACGGTCTGTCAATCGACCCGCTTGACTTCGCCAGCGCCGAAGGTAACCCTGACGGTTTGGTATCTTTGATCGTTGACCACCGTGAAGCATGGTTGTTCGGAACCAACTCAATCGAGGTTTGGTATGACGCAGGTCTGCCTGACTTCCCATTACAGCGCATCCAAGGCGCTTTTAACGAGATTGGTTGTGCTGCCCCTTACTCGGTTGCCAAACTCGATAACGGGTTGTTTTGGCTCGGTTCTGATGACCGTGGTCGTGGTATTGTTTACCGCGCCAATGGTTACACGGGTCAACGTGTGTCAACTCACGCAATTGAGTGGCAAATCCAAGAGTACGGTGACATCTCTGATGCCATTGGTTACACGTACCAGCAAGACGGTCACGCTTTCTATGTGCTGATCTTCCCAAGTGCTCAAACTACATGGGTTTACGATGTGGCAACTCAGGCATGGCATGAGCGTGCTGGTTGGGACAATGGCGCGTTTGTGCGTCATCGCTCAAACTGTCAAGTGGTCTACAACGATGAAATCATTGTGGGTGACTTTGAAAACGGAAACATCTACGCATTTGACCTGAACGAGTATGCCGACAACGGTGACATCCAGAAGTGGTTGCGCTCGTGGCGTGCGCTGCCCACTGGTCAGAACGATCTCAAGCGTTCATCACAACATTCGTTGCAGATTGATTGTGAGACAGGTGTTGGTCTGAATACTGGTCAGGGTAGCGATCCGCAATTGATGCTGCGCTGGTCAGATGATGGCGGCCACACTTGGTCCAATGAGCACTGGATGTCCATGGGTAAAGTGGGTGAGTATTTCCGTAGGGCAATTGCCCGACGACTCGGTATGACGTTGAAGCTGCGTGACCGAGTGTATGAAGTTTCAGGCACAGACCCCGTGAAGATCGCTATCATGGGTGCTCAACTGTACGTGACACCCACCAATGCCTAATCAACAAAATATAACCAGCATCCCGTCTAACCGTGCGGAGTTCATCGACTCCCGCACGGGTCTAGTTTCGCGTGAGTGGTATCGGTTCTTTCTGAACCTGTTTACTTTGGCAGGTGCTGGTGGCAACCAGATCAGTCTAGATGAAATGCAGATTGGTCCTCCCCCTCAACCTGTGAGCGAAGGTGGTGGCGGTGGTACAGGCACAGTGACTTCGGTTGATGTGTCTGGTGGTACAACTGGATTGACTACATCTGGTGGTCCTGTCACCTCTAGTGGCACGATTACTCTGGCTGGTACATTGGCTGTTGCGAACGGTGGTACAGGCGCTACGACAGCGGCAGCGGCCCGTACAAATTTAGGTGCTGGTACTGTCACTTCGGTAGCTGCCACTGCGGGTACTGGTGTTTCAGTGACTGGTAGTCCAATCACATCCAGCGGCACACTGACCATTACGAATACAGCACCTGATCAAGTGGTGGCTATTTCGTCAGGATCTGGTATCTCTGTTACTGGCACATATCCAAACTTCACGGTGGCTAACACAGCACCGTCGAGTGGTGGGACGGTCACGTCAGTGGACACAGCGGGTACTGTCAGCGGGTTGACCTTGACAGGTGGACCCATCACATCGTCTGGCACGGTTACCCTTGGTGGCACGCTGGCGGTCACCCCGTCAGACTTCGCATCTCAGTCAGCCAACACATTCTTAGCTGCACCTAACGCTTCGGCAGGCACACCCAGTTTCCGCACCATCGTGGCGGCAGATGTGCCCACTCTGAACCAGAACACCACAGGCACGGCCTCCAACGTCACTGGTACGGTGGCCATTGCCAACGGTGGCACAGGGGCCACAACGGCTGCTGCGGCGCTGTCAAACCTTGGCGCTTACCCTGCCAGCAACCCGAGTGGGTACACAAGCAACACAGGTACAGTCACCTCGGTTGGTGGCACAGGTACGGTCAACGGCATCACGCTGACAGGCACGGTCACATCCTCTGGCAACTTGACACTGGGTGGCACACTGAGCGGTGTGAACCTGGCAACTCAGGTTACTGGAAACTTACCAGTCACCAACCTAAACAGTGGTACGGGTGCGTCATCATCGACATATTGGCGAGGTGATGGCACATGGGCTACTGTGGTTTCTGGTGCGTCCATCACAAACGACACAACCACAGCCACGAACGTGTACCCATTGTTTGCTGCGGCCACCAGTGGCACACCAACAACAATTTATACCAGTGATGCCAAATACCTGTACAAACCATCCACGGGTGAGTTGACATCGCCTGCGCATGTGTCCAGCAACGGTATTCAGGTGAATGCCAACACAGTGGCTACCAGCTATACTATTCCCACGGGAAGCAACGGGTTGTCTGCTGGCCCCGTGAGCGTGAACAGTGGTGTCACTGTCACCATTCCATCTGGTTCAACTTGGGTTATTGTATGACCGTCACAGCACGCAATCTGGTTCCTGCTAAGTTCGTTGAGGACACTCAGACGACTCAGTACATCGTGAGCAGCAATATTACGGCCACGATCATCGACAAGTTCACCGCAACCAACGTCAGCGGATCAACCGCCACCATCAGCGTCAATATCGTCACTGGTTCGGACACAGCGGGTGACCAGAACCTGATCACCAAGACCAAGAGTCTGGCTGCATCCGAGGTTTACACATTCCCTGAGCTGGTGGGGCAGATCATGCCAAACAGTTCGTTCATCTCGACTATTGCCAGCGCTGCGAGCGCTATCAACATGCGCGTCAGTGGACGGGAGATAAGTTGAGGATGTAGAATCAAATCATGATCACATACCAAATCGAACCCTACCTGCAATGTGAAGATGAGCTGAAAGCCATCTATCCTTTGCATTACGAAGAACTGACGATTTCCAAAAACTTTCCACTTGATCCTGACTATGCGCGGTACGCTAGGATGGCTGAGATGGGGATGTTGAAGTTACTGACATGCCGTAAAGATGGTGAGATGATTGGTTATGTGCTGATGATCATTGGTCCAATGTTGCATTACAAATCGTGCATCGCAGCCCATGAGGATATTTACTATCTCAAAAAAGAACACAGGTCTGGACGTGTTGGAATCAAACTGTTCCAATTTGTTGAAGACGAAATGAAGAAACTTGGTGTGGACAGAATCATCATGGGTACAAAGGTGTACTCCGATAACTCAAAATTGTTTGAGTATTTGGGGTATCGCTTTTATGAAAAATTGTTCACAAAAGAACTCTGATTTAGGAGATTGATATGGGTAGTGTAGTCAACGCAGGATTGGATCTTGTTGGTTTGGGTCCTGCAACTAAACAGGCTGATGCTGTTACAGACGCGGCACGAATCGGTGCTGGTGCATCGAGTGAAGCCGCACAAATTCAATCAGCCAGTGTAGACAAGCAAATTGCTGCTCAAAAAGAAGCAATGGAGCGCCAAATTGCGCTTCAAGAGCCGTGGCGACAGGCGGGGCAAACAGCACTTAATCAACTAGCACCTCTTGCTGCAAACTATCAAAAGTTTGGTATGGATCAGTTTACTCAAGATCCAGGTTACGCGTTTCGTCTATCGGAAGGGCAAAAGGCGCTTGATCGAAGTGCCGCTGCCCGTGGTGGGATGATTTCAGGTAGTGCGTTAAAAGCTGCTCAACGATACGGTCAAGAAATGGGTTCGCAAGAATACACCAATGCGTTTAACCGTTATCAGACTGAACGTGCTTCTCAACTGCAACCTTTGCAGTCATTAGCTGGAGTTGGTCAATCGGCAACAAACCAAATGGGTGCTGCTGCTGGCGCTTACGGTGCTGGCGCATCTGGTGCGTATGGCAACCTTGGTACAAACCTTGGCAATTTGGCACTAGGTGCTGGAGCAACAGCGGGTAATGCTGCAATCGCTCAAGGTAACATTCGGGCCAGTCAATACGGCACTTTGGGCAACGCTGCTAACACGTTGTGGAACAATCGAAACTTGTTTAGCAGTAGTAGTGGTTCTTTCAATGCACAGCCTGATGCGTCTGGTGCTACATCTGACCAGTATTGGTTGTAAGGAATAATCATGGCAACATCACTCATTGATTTCAACGCCCTGCGTCCCAACGCAGCAATGGAAGCCTATCAGCAAGGTCAACAGAACCAACTCGCACAGATGCAATTCGGTCAACAGCAGCAAGCTATTCGTGATGCTGAGGCTGAACGCGAGGCGTACAAAGGCGCTGCTAACTTTGGTGAAGTGTCGCAACGATTGATGAAACAGGGTCTTGGTAAACAAGCTCTTGCTGTCAGTGCCGCGGAAGCCAAGCAACGTGCTGACAAAATCGCATTGCTCAAGGACACGACAGTCTTGATGAAAAATACTGCGACTCAGATCATGGCAAACCCAGCGATTGCCAAAGAAGCACTTGTTGCATTTGGTCAGCAAACGGGAACAGATGTATCTCGTGATTTGGCACAACTCGATTCGTATGCTGGTAACCCTGATGCCATTAAACAGTGGGCTGCTGGTCACGCTTTGGAGGCTGACAAACTGCTGCCCAAGTTTCAACACTTTGACACGGGTGGTGCAGTTCAAATGGGTACTGTCAACCCTGTCAGCGGTGCATTCATGCCTGGTCAAACAATTGCTAAGACCATGGCTCCAGGCGAGTCTCAGCGCATTGGTTTGGAACGTGACCGTGTCAATTTGGCAAAAGAGGATGCACGACTCAAGCGTGAAGGTATCGAGGGTATTGCACCCAAAGAACTTCAAAAGCGTGAGGCTGCGCTGCCAGCAGCAACACAAGCCGTCAAAGGATTTGAAGCCAAGTCGGATAGCTTCATTCGTGATCTTGAAGCCTTGCGTGATCATCCAGGTCTTGAGGGTATCACTGGTGCTGTTTATGGTCGCACGCCGAGTGTTGGTAAGGACAGCAGTGCTGCTCAGGCCCTTTACGACAAAGTTGTGGCCAAGGGTGGCTTCCAAGCTCTGCAAGATCTTCGCGATGCCTCTAAAACAGGTGGTGCGCTGGGTAACGTGTCTAACCAAGAAGGTAAGCAGTTGTCATCCTCATTTGCTGCAATCCAACGCACTCAAAGCGCGGAAGATGTCAAGGCTGCAATCAATCAAGCGATTGCTGACATTGAAGGTGCTAAGACACGCACTCGTGAAGCGTATGATTCAACATACTCGTACAAACGTGCAGCACCTGCTGGTGGTGGCGTAGATGCGGCTAACCCATTGTTGAAATAAGGGACGCACATGGCCGATTTAGCCACGATCCTCAAAGACCCAAACTACGTCAATGCAAACGAGGCTACCAAGGCCGCGATCTTTGACAAATGGGCTCCACAAGATCCAAACTTTGCCAACGCAAATGCAGCCACGCAGGATGCAATTCGAGTGAAGTTTGGCATCGGTGCGCCTACTGCTCCATCGCTTCCACCCCTACCCACAGCTTCACGCGCTGTGACACCAACACCTCAAGAACCATCCACGTACTCCAAAGTCCGTGAGTTCGTCACACCTACTGTCGAAGCCCTCGGTGCTATCGGTGGTGGTGCTGCTGGCGCTCTTGGTGGCCCCTTGGGAGCTGTTGCTGGTGCTGGTTTGGGTTACGCTGGCGCTAAAGAGCTGTTGAAGCTGGCTGACACCGTTGCTGGTGAAGGTGGTCCCAAAGAGTCAATGGGTCAAGCTGGTGTCCGTCAGGCCAAGAATGCTATTGAAGGCGCAACCATGGAAATGGGTGGTCAAGCTATCGGTAAAGCCCTCGGGTACGTTGGTGGCAAGATTGCAGACATTCGTCAGATCCCTCAACAAAAAGCAGCAACCATTGCACGCAACGCGCTGGGCGAAGATTTACCAAAAGTAATGAACGCTTTGAGAAACGCACCAGAGAACGCAAGTGTTGCTGAACTGACTGCTAAATTTGAAAACCCTGGATGGCAGGCGTTGGTCAAAAACGCATTGGAGAAAGATCCTCAGTTTGTTCGCAAGATGCGATTGATGGACGAGAGTCAGTCAATGAATGCGCTGACCAAGTTGGTCGGTGGTCAGACTGCGGCTGAGACTCGCGCTGTCGGTGAAACTGCCAAAAGCAACCTGAACACCATCACAACACCAATGCGTGAGTCTGCACTCAAACGTGCAAACCTTGGTCAATATGTTGCAGATGAAGCTGCTGTGCGCAACGCAAACGACATCGCTGTACGAATCGGATCGGGTTCAACCATTGCGCCTGCTGAGTTTGTGGCTCAGGCTGCTGGTGCTGAAAAAGCACTTCGATCCGTGGGTATCAAACCCCTTGAAGGCGCACCACTTGCTGACAAGATCCGAAGCATCTCAAACAACCCAGCGTTTGCAGAAAATGATCTTCTTGAAGGCTCTGTTCAACAGGTGTCAGATGGCATTCGACGTTGGACATCCGAAGGTGGTGTAATCAACGCAGAAGCCCTTGAGGCCATTCGTAAAAATGCGGTCAATGCCGCAATTGCAAAGATGCGTCCTGGTGCTGATGCAACAGCACAGCGCAATCTTGCAGCAGGTGTCATGTCAAAGATCAAACCAATGATTGATGACGCAATTGAATCTGCTGGTGGTGCAGGATGGACCGATTACCTGAAAGCTCACACCAAAGGTATGCAAAAGATCAACGAGAAGCAGTTGACAGGTGAAGCCTTGCGTCTGTGGAAAACAGACAAAGACTCATTTGTGAGACTGGTTCAAAATGAGTCACCCGATGTTGTTGAAAAGTTCCTTGGTCCTGGTAAGTTCGACATCGCAAAAGAGTTGGCTGATGACACGCTGTCCGTCTTGCAAAAAGAAGCCGAGAATCACTTAACCAAGTTGTCCGTTAAAGAGCAAGTCACCGAAGGTGGTGCTGCTTTGTCGCAACTGTTGAAACAAGAAGCATCACGCTTCCGTTTCCCATCATTCCTGAGCTTTTGGGCTTCCGCTGGTAACAAGACTTTGAGTGAGCTTGAGCGCAACATCGGCACTAAGTCGATGAAGCAGTTGACCGAAGCGGTGAAGACACCAGAGGGTGCAGCGAATCTGTTAGAGACATTGCCAGGTGAAGAACGCATCCGTGTTCTACAGTTGCTTTCAGATCCTTCATTGCTGGGTCAAAATACAGGAATTGTGGGTAGTAAGACAGCGGATATTGCAAAGCAAGCACAGCAGGCAGCGGAGGCCATTCGCACGGGTACTGCTGTCAACGCTTTAGCACCCAAAGAACGACGACCAGTTGCAAACAACGCACTGCGTATAGAATTACGTGGCATGGCCAATAAGGAATAAAGATGGCATCACTATCACCCACCCCCAAGCTACAGTTCTTCGGATCTGACGGTCTCCCACTCGTCGGTGGCAAGCTGTACACGTATGCCGCTGGCACAACGACTCCTTTGGCCACGTATGTGGACTACACGGGTACTACGACCAACACCAACCCAGTGATCTTGGACTCCAATGGTGAGTGCGATGTTTGGTTGTCCAACACCTTGATTTACAAGTACGTGCTCAAGGATGCTGATGACGTAACTCTGTACACAGTTGACTATGTGTCTGTGCCAATCACAGCCGTGTCTTTTGCCGCACCACCCGCCATCGGTGACGCGATCCCCAACGAGGGTACGTTCACCAACCTGAACGTGGTGAACCTGATGACCCTTGAGGGCACTGGTGCTGCGATCCTGAACGTGGGTACTACTGGTGAACGCCCCGCTGATCCTGAGGCTGGTATGGTGCGCTACAACAGCACCACGACCAAGTTTGAAGGCTACAACGGCGCATGGGGTCCATTGGGCGGTGGTGCTACTGGTGGTGGCACTGACAACGTGTTCATTCAGAACGGTCAAACGGTCACAGTGGACTACACTATCCCCGCCGATCAGAACGCCATGAGCACTGGTCCCATCTCCATCAATGACGGTGTGACCGTCACCATCCCCGACACAAGCGTGTGGGCTATCATTTAAGGAACGATCATGGGTGTTAAATTAGTTTCTTCGAGTGCAGGATCAGTGGAGATCATTGCACCAACTACAGCGTTTAATTACACAGCTACGATGCCTGCTGCTACAGGTAATGTGGTGTTGACGAACGTAAGCGGTAACATTGACATCAATGCTGCGGGGTCTAACTACCTCACATGGTCTACGAACACAACAGAACGAGCCCGTATCGACTCCAGCGGTAACTTGCTGGTTGGGCAAACAACCAACGGTGCATCGGGTAAAGTGGCAATCACTACTGCCAACGGCGCTTCGGGTTCTGCCATCGCTACAACAAACGTAAGCGGAACTGCTCAATACTATGCTGCCGCTTTCTATAACAACGGTGCAACTAATAGTTTTTGTGGTGGCATTTCAGTTTCGGGCACCACCACAACATTCGCAACATCATCTGACTACAGATTGAAAGAAAATATTGCACCAATGACAGGTGCTTTGGCGACAGTCGTCCAATTAAAGCCATGCACCTACACTTGGAAATCAACTGGTGAATCAACTCAAGGCTTTATTGCGCACGAATTGCAGGAAGTTGTACCTGAGTGCGTAGTTGGTGAAAAGGATGCTGTTAATGACGATGGTAGCCCACGTTACCAAGGCATCGACACCAGCTTCTTGGTTGCAACTCTGACAGCAGCCATTCAAGAACAACAAGCCTTAATTACACAACTGCAAGCTGATGTAGCTGCTCTGAAAGGTCAAGCATGACAACTCGATTAGATGGAACAAATGGTGTATTGCAGTCGTATGACTATCAAGCACTGACAACTGGTTTCAGTTACACATTCGCAGCAGGTACTCAGGTGTTGATAATCAACCCAGCAGGGACCCTTGCTACAGGTACGATAACCATGCCTGCCGCACCTGTTGACGGCATGACTGTTCGATTCAGTTCTAGTCAGATCATCACGTTACTGACTGTTTCACCAAACTCTGGTCAAAGTATCGTGGGTGCTGTGACATCTTTGGTTTTGGGTGGTAGCGCTCAATACCTGTATCGTCAATCGAACACCACTTGGTATCGCATCGCCTAAAGGAACACAATTATGGCAATCACTTTATCGGGAACAAACGGGGTGCAAGTCCCCGTGGTAACTACCACAGCTAAAAACGCGTTAACTGTAGCCGCTGGTTACATTGTGTTCGACAGCACATTGGGTAAGTTGTGTGTCTACAACGGATCTGCTTGGCAAACTATTACTTCGACATAATCATGAGCGATACGATCTCAGTGACAGCAGCACGTCTGGACACACATGAAGCTGTGTGCGCACAGCGTTACGAAACAATCAGTGACCGACTCGACAAGGGTGCAGAGCGCATGGACAAGATGCAGTATCTGATCTATGCGGTCTTGGCCGCTGTGCTCCTTGGACCAGGTGCTGCTGCTGAGTTCTTCAAGCGTTTGATCGGCTTGTGATGTGGACCCAATCAGTCTTCTCATGGCCGCGCAAGCAGCCGTTGCAGCAGTTCGCAAAGGTTGTGAGATGTTGTCGGAAGGCAAGGCTGAAATTGGCAAGCTCAAGTCAACAGTCGAAAGGGGCATCGGGGATGCCAAGGTCATCTACAACGAAGTCGTGGGACT
>JACCDG010817169.1_pt1 | contig 14178 bp, 9 predicted proteins | sample 7442471 | NCBI WGS metagenome assembly JACCDG01 (sample SAMN15323444, study PRJNA562643) | freshwater metagenome | isolation source: river surface water | place: USA:Blue River Watershed | collected 2017-08-17
ATTGAAATCCTCCTGTCAAACCGGGTACTTTTCCGATGGCAGCACTCATCTTGTTTGCCAACTCATCGTAGGAATCCGCACTGGTCCATTCTTTTTTATCTTTCAAATTGACGATGATGTCCGTCATCTCGATGGGCATTGGATCCGTGGGAATTTCACTCGCTCCAATTCTTGTAACAATTTTCTCAACCTCTGGAAATTTTTGTAGTTCTGAGACTGCTTTTTGTGTCGACTCAATGGTTTCATTCAATGAGGCCCCTGTGATCAGTCTTGCATCAATGGCAAAATCACCTTCCTCCAACTCCGGAATAAACTCACCTCCCAAACGGGATGCCACCAAAATTGAAATCACAAAAAGAGCCATCGCAGCAGTGATTATTTTTTTAGGGTGATCAATCAATCTGCTCAATGTATTCTTGAAAGATTCCTGCAACCTGTTCATCCATTTATCGGAGAATGAGTCTTCACTCGAAATTTTTTTGCTCAGTACAAAGCTTGTCATCATCGGAACATAGGTCAGGGATAAAATAAATGCTCCTATCAACGCAAACGCCACAGTCTGTGCCATGGGTTTGAACATTTTCCCTTCGATGCCGGTGAGACTTAGAATGGGTATGTATACAATCAAAATAATGATCTGACCGAAAACAGCTGCTCCCATCATCCTTCCGGCAGATTGCTCGACCGTGCTGTCCATCTGGTTCTGCTGCAGATACAATCCAGATTGTTTGTTGGCATGAAGCCGATGCAAGACTGCTTCTACAATGATGACAGCTCCATCAACGATCAATCCAAAATCCAGTGCACCCAAACTCATCAAATTACCGGAAACGCCAAAAAGATTCATCATGCCCACAGCAAAAAGCATGGCCAGGGGAATCACAGATGCAACAATGAGTCCCGCACGCAGATTCCCGAGAAACAGTACCAGGATCAGCAGCACTATCAAAGCGCCCTCCATTAAATTGGTTTGAACGGTATTGAGTGTGCGTCCCACCATCTTTTTTCTATCCAAAAAAGTTTCTATTTCAACACCCTCAGGCAATGTCTTTCTGATTTGCGCCATGCGCGCATCGATGCCCTTGATTACCTCAGAGGCATTTTCACCTTTGAGCATCAAAACAACTGCACCGGAAACCTCTCCCTGATCGCGATAAGTCAATGCCCCGTAGCGAATGGGACTGCCGATGCGAACATTGGCAACATCGCGGATGTAAACAGGCGTTCCGGCGGCTGACTTGGAAACGTATATGTTTTGAATTTCTTCGATTCCTTTTGCGAGTCCCTCTGTTCTGATGAACAGAAGCGCGGGACCTTTTTCGATGTATGCAGCACCAGAATTTTGGTTATTGGATTCCAGCGCATTGAAAACATCCTGCAATGTGACCCCGATTGCTTTGAGTTTTACCGGATCCAATGCAACCTCATATTGTTTTAACTTACCGCCAAAACTGCTTACATCTGCCACACCTGGAGTTCCCAGCAGTTGACGTCTGACGATCCAATCCTGTATGGTTCTCAATTCAGTTAAATCGTACTTGCTTTCAAATCCTTTTTTGGGACGTACAACATATTGATATATTTCTCCGAGTCCTGTAGTTACGGGGGCCAATTCAGGAGAACCTGCTTCTTTTGGAATTTCATCTCTGACCAGTGTCATGCGTTCGCTGACCTGCTGACGACACCAATATACATCCCGGTCATCATCAAATACAATGGTCACAACAGACAAACCAAATCGAGAAATGGATCTGATTTCTTTGATACCTGGAATATTGGAAGATGCTTGTTCAATCGGAAACGTAATAAGACGCTCCACTTCCAATGAACCCAACGTTGGAGAAACGGTGATCACCTGTACCTGATTGGAGGTGATATCAGGCAGTGCGTCTACCGGCAATTTAAAGAGTTCAATTGTCCCCCAAACAATCCAAGCCAATGTAAGGAGTCCTATTACTAACTTATTTCTTACGGAAAAACGAATGATGGCATTGAGCATGATCCTTTCTAAATGGTTCAGGAGTTAAATTCGGCTCAATCAAACTGCAGCATGGATATTTTTCAGGGTTCCAACAATACATTCAATTCAACCTGCCTAAATGTACAACTTTAGGATAAATTATTGGATGACTTATTTACAGCAATCCTTCTTGACAAAGAGTCCGGCGATAAAGGATAAAATCTTCTTTAAAAAAGTAAGCATAAAAAAAAGTCCGACGTTTGTCGGACTTCAAAATTAATTATTTTTTCTCAGCTCCTTTTCGGGGGTATTGGCAACATTCTGCAAGATTGCCATAAGCCTCAGCTGTAGCGGCGATGTCTTGTGTATCATATCCTGCATTGGCAATGGCCTGCTGGATTTTTTGCATATCCGTCTTTTTCTCCTTGAATTCAACATTCAAAACTTTGGAGTCCTTGTTCCAATTTGCAGTTTTTGCACCCGCTTTGATGGCGGCTGCTTCAATTGTTTTTTTGCACATGCCACAATTGCCCCAAACCTTGATTTCTTCCGTTTTCTGAGCAAAACTGTTTACGCTGAAAAACAAGGTCAATGCTGTAAATAATCCAATGTATTTCATTTTCATAACAAATTATTTTAGGATACAAATGTAGGTCAGTTAAGATATCCGAGCATGTCAAGAAGCCAATTTAACATTTTAATTAATTCACAAAATTCCAGAACACTCCCAATCTGAAAACCAATCCCGGGCTGGGATAAAGGGGTGCAGCAAAATTGTTCTGTTTGAATCCAAATCCATACTGGCGACTGGCAGTATTCAGGTTTTCCAGCCTGACAAATCCCGTAAAGCTTCTGATCCTGAAATTATTGTAGATATGGATATCTGGACGGTTATTGATCCTTTCCGCTGTTTGATAAAAAAACTGGCCATTGAGCGGAGAATAACCATCTGCATAATAGGCTGTATGATAACGAATTTCAAAGCCAGAGGCAAGGATCAGGTTCCTGAAAGGTTTTCCCTCATAACCTATCCTGTTTCTGGTGAAAAATGATGGCAAGTGTATGGGGGCATTGGAGGGAATAGATTGAACAAACAGCTCCGTGCTCCATTTGAAATTTCTGTAAAGCCTGATTTCCTTCGTCAATCCACCCCTGAGCAATTGAAATACTGTACCGTATTGATCGACATCCGTGAAATTTTTCAAATAAGTATAATTGGATACCAAAAAATAATTGAACTGGAGAAATGCATTGATATTTTTGAGGTACAGCACCCCGTATAAATTGGAAATATTTTCATCTGCAAGCGCTGCATTGTACTTCAGGGGAAAGGCTGTTGGATGTTTGTATATATATGAAGGCGTTCGGTTGGTATTTTCAAATCCGATTTGCAGATGGCCGACTTCTGCACCAAGCGAGCGCTGGAGATGGGCTTTGACAGCATAATTTCCTATGTCTCTGCCAGCGGTAATGAACTCACCATACAGGAGCATGTCCCACTTCTTGTTACGTGTCAGGTTGCGATACTCCCCGTGCAAAAGAATATTTGTGAAGGGATCATTGTATACACCTGAAAGGTTTCTGTATTGCAGAAGACTTGCACCTGCTTTAAAAAACTGTAAGAGATTGTTGGCATCTGGAAATTGTATGATGGAAAAATCATTTTTGAATGCAGTATTTTTCATGGAAAAGCCCACAGTATCGGGAAGATCTGATATTCCATAATGGGTGCTGTAAAATGTTGCTGCCCCATTGGGTTGCACATCGAGATAATCATAATTGTTGCTGGAGGATTCAATGGTATGCTCCAGTCGCAGTCTGGGTAAATAATAGCGGATGACAGTAGAATCTGTGACAGTTGAATCTTTTTTCCCAAAATCAAATTGATGGCGATACAACAAACTCCTGTTGGTGTACCTATTGCCGGTCAGCAGATTGACTTTAAAAAAATTCCTTGAACTGTAAATCGAAGGTGCCAGGTTGGTTGGGACATTGAAGCGATCGTTGTAAGCTGGATTTTCATTGACCAAAAATGCGGGATCTTTGATTCCTCCATTCTCAGATGACTGCAAGGCGTTTGACAAAATGATCAGGTACGCATGATATCTCCTGTTTTTTGAAGTATAATCACTGTTGATCCGGATATTGTTGTGACTGGAATTCTGAGAATTGAAGGTCCCGGGTGCCGTTATCAATCTATACTGTGCAACTGCGTTCCAATCCGGTGAAATATTTTGTGTGTGCAAGACACTGATTTGTTGTTCTGCTTTGCTGCCTACCAGATAGCCCAACTCTGTATATGCCTTGGTGGTATTCATGAATCTCGACTCCTGAACAGTAAAGGCAAAGGGATCCAATGCATGAAATCCTCCGTCCCAACCTATCCCCCTCATGGGATTGAACAAGAGTGAACGTGTCGGATTTCCATTGTAGCCAATGTTGGCCAACCAGGGTTTGAGTGGAACTCTTTTGTAAAAATCACTGATGCTCGAATCAAAAGTCAGGTATTTGGCGGTATCTAAATATTTGAACTGAACATTGACTGAATCAGCCGCAAAATTTCTTTTTTCAAAACTCAACGAATCACTTCCACCGCTGGAAGCTGGTCGCATGCCTCCGCCCGACCCACCCATGTTCTGCATTCTCCGCATCATTCCGGGCATCTGTGCCTGCAAATCTTCCTGATGCAAAAGCAACAGGAAAAGCAAGGAGAGCCTAAAAAAAATATTGAATAGCCGCATGTATACTTGGTGCATCAAATGTATGAAGCATGCTCGAATGATTGAATCATAGATGTTAAAACTGCCGTTAATTTCGGGGCAGATGCGTTGGCTGCTTCCAGCACATCCTTGTGTGAAATGATATTCTCCTCTTCACGTATCCCTATATCAGTGATCACACTGATGGCAAAAACCTGCATGCCTGCATGCACTGCTGTGATGACTTCCTGCACGGTGCTCATACCAACCGCATCAGCACCCAGATGATGAATCAATTTGTATTCAGCCCTGGTTTCGAACGATGGTCCGGTTACACCAAAATAAACCCCTTCTTTCAATTCAAACCCATGTTGCTTTGCTATGTTATGTGCTTTTGCAATGAGTTTCTTTGAATAAGGTTCGCTCATGTCAGGGAATCTTGTTCCGAGCTCTTCAATATTTTTTCCAATCAAGGGATTTACAATGGCAAAACTGATATGATCTTTGATGACCATCAAGTCGCCCACCTTGAAGCTTGTATTGGTTCCACCTGCAGCGTTGGTAATCAATAAATTTTTTACTCCCATTTTTTGCAAGACTCGTATCGGAAATACCACTTCTTGTGTACTGTATCCCTCGTAATAATGAAATCTTCCTGAGAGGGTTACAATGGTCTTCCCACCTATGGATCCTATCAGCATTTTTCCACTATGCCCCTCAACGGTGGATACCGGAAAATGAGGAATATCCGCATAATCTATTTCCTTGTCAATCTTCATTTCTTCTGTAAACCCACCCAAACCGCTTCCCAAGACAACCCCTATCAGGGGTTGAGTTGTGCACCTTGATTGAATATATGCTGCTGCCTCACTGATTCTTTTCAAAAAATCCATTTTATTATAGATTGAATTAATAATCAGAATATGGACGTGCTTTTAAAAAGAGTGTTACGTTTTTACTCACCGTTTTTTCATATTCCTTTCTCGAGGAAAGTTCTTTCCATTGTGGATCATTGGAAAATGCCTTCCAATGGGCATCTCTGTCCTCCTTGTTTTCAAAACTGGTCATGTACATCAGGTTGGGCATGGTTGGTCCGCTGATTACCTCACCATAAAAAACCGCATTGAAATTGAGACGAGCGAAAAGATCAATTTCCCCTCCTTCATTGAACATCTCTACTTTCTTTCTGTAGCGTTTTTCTGTTGGACCTTCATAACTTCTTAATTCATATACTTTATCCTCATAAGAACTTTTCAATTTGGGGAGTGTGAGGGTTGGAGAAAACCTGAATCCCTCTATGATGTAGGTAACGATCCTGTCATACGGAACAGCGGAAGGATCTGCATCGAGGTAAGCTGCACCTCTTTGAGCTACTTCCGGGTCACTGAACAACGCATTGTTGATAGATGGAATTTCATCCATTCGCTTGTACGGAATCAGCACATACAGCTTTTTAACGATGGATGTATCGTTGGCCCTTCCAGTAAAAGCACCAATGTGTTTGATGCCTTTTCTGTGCATGAAAGGTATATAGGCATCTGCTAAAAACTGATCGATGACTGCTTCTTGTTGTTTGGTTTTATACTCATACACTTTTAACTCATAAAAATGCTTTCCTTTTTTTTGTTGACCGATAACCGACAAAGATGTCAGCATCACTGCAAACAGCATACATATTCTCATATTGAATGGTTTGGGTCAAAGTTATTGATTCTTTACTGAGTTGCCTATCACTTGCAGTATCTTTGCGCCATGCATTTTGTAAGTGTTGAAAAGATTGGGAAAGCATACGGCATCAAACCACTTTTTAGAGGCATCAGTTTTCACATCAATGAAGGCAATAAGATTGCCCTGATTGCCAGAAATGGTTCCGGGAAATCCACGCTGTTGAATATACTCGCCGGCAAGGAAACAGCAGATGAAGGGACGGTTTGGATACACAAGGACGTGAAAGTGGTTCTTTTTGAGCAGGATCCCAGTTTTGAGGAACACTCCAGCGTGTTGGACAATATATTTTCCCATCAACATCCGGTACTGGATGCCATCAAGCAATATGAGGCAGCAGAAGATGCAGGAGATGCAGATCTGATCACAAAGGCCATTGTAGAAATGGATGATAAAAATGCATGGGATTTTGATGCCAAGGTGAAACAAATACTTAGTAAGTTGAACATTCACCAACTTGAACAAAAAATCAAATTTTTAAGCGGTGGTCAAAGAAAAAGAATTGCCTTGGCCAAAACCCTGATCGATATTGGATTTGAACATCAACACTGTCTGTTGATCATGGATGAACCAACCAATCACCTCGATGTTGAGATGGTGGAATGGTTGGAAAACTACCTCGACAAAGAAAATGTTACACTCCTATTGGTAACACACGATAGGTATTTTCTGGACAATGTTTGCAATGAAATCTGGGAGCTGGACAATGAAAAAATATATACCTATAAAGGCGACTATGAAAATTACATAGAAAAGAAAGCCGCAAGAATCGAAAGTGAAATTTCAACCATAGATAAAGCAAGAAATACATTCAGAAAGGAACTGGAGTGGATGAGAAAACAGCCCAAAGCCAGAACCACCAAATCAAAAAGCAGGCAAGATGCTTTTTATGAAATTGAAAAGGTAGCCAAACAAAAAATCGAGGACAAGCGTGTTGAACTCCAAATGAAGATGAATCGGCTTGGAGGAAAAGTTGTCGAGATGAAAAAAGTCTATAAGAGCTTTGGTGATAAAAAAATACTGAGCGGATTTGATTACACATTCAAAAAAGGAGAAAGGGTTGGAATCATTGGTAAAAATGGTGCCGGGAAATCCACATTTGTCAATATTCTTCAGGGAATCGAGGAAGCCGACAGCGGTAAAATCAATGTAGGCGAGACGGTTGTTTTTGGCTATTATTCTCAACAGGGACTCGTTCTCAAGCAGGATATGCGGGTGATTGAATACGTTAAAACAATTGCCGAAAGTTTTCCGTTGGCTAAAGGTGGATCATTGAGCGCAGCACAATTTCTGGAACTGTTTCTTTTCAGTCCCGATCAACAATACAGCTTTATCAGTCACTTGAGTGGCGGGGAAAAAAGAAGACTTCAACTGCTGACCATCCTATTTAAGAATCCCAATTTTCTGATATTGGACGAGCCTACCAATGATCTTGATTTACCCACCTTGACTGTACTTGAAAACTTTTTATTTGAATATCCAGGTTGTCTGATGGTGATCAGCCACGATCGTTATTTCATGGACAGAATTGTTGATCATCTTTTTGTATTTGAAGGTGAGGGAGTCATCCATGACTTTCCTGGGAACTATGCCACCTACAGAGTCGAAAAAGATTGGAATGAGAACAAAACCGCCTCTCCCATCATCCCATCCAAGCAACATTCAGCCGAGCTCAACGTCCCCAAAAAGAAAGCTGGCTTCAACGAAAAAAGGGAGTTTGATGCACTGACCAAAGACTTGGAAAAACTCAACAATGAAAAAGAGCAACTGTCCCTGCAACTGTCTGCAGGCAATTTGGAATACCAGCAATTGCAAGAGATCTCAGAGCGTTTCAAACATGTATCTGAACTGATCGATGAAAAAGAAATGAGGTGGCTTGAATTGAGTGAGCTGCTTTAATGTGATGCTCTCATCAATCGATCGTTGATTGCTTTTCCAATACCCACATCCGGCACCAATTCAGCGAGAATGACATCCACATTCTTTTCATCCATTTCTCTCATGGCACTGAATAAACGGGATGCTGCTTCTGCCATTTCTCCTTTGGTTGACAAAATCATATGGGGATGACTGACATCGTATTGCTGCTGAAAGGAGATGATACCAACATTCAAATGACCATATTCCTTTATCATCTCCTGCATATCTCCAACAATCATTTTTTTTCGTGTGGCATAATGGCTCTTTAGTTGTCCGGGTGTTTCAGGAGCATCGTGTGTAATGGAAATCCTGACCGATTTACCCAAAACACCCTCCAATTCCTCAATGGGTAGTCCACCCAACCTGTGTACAACAACATCCCCATCCTTGAATCCAACAATCGTTGATTCCAAACCAACAATCGCATTTCCCCCGTCCAATATATAAGGTATTTTGCCATGGAGTCCTTCAAATACATGTTGTGCAGTAACCGGACTCACATAGCCTGAGGGATTGGCACTGGGAGCAGCAAGTGGAAAACTCAACTGAGCCAGTAATTTAAGTGTCAGTGGATGTTGGGGAATCCTCACGGCAACATATTCGCTGCCCGCAGTGGTGATGTCTGGAATGATTGACTTTTTTTTCAGCAGGTATGTAAGCGGGCCAGGTGAGAAGGCATTTATCAATTTGATGCAATCAGATGGAATTTCTTCAACGCAATCTTTCAACTTCGCGATCTCTGCCACATGAATGATCAAGGGATTGAATTGTGGACGATTTTTTGCTTCGTAAATTTTGGCAACAGCATGAACATCCAATGCATTGGCAGCAAGTCCATATACTGTCTCAGTTGGAATCGCAACCAGCTCTCCCTGCTCCAGCAATTGTTTTGCTTTCAATAGATCTTTTCCAATCTCAGTGCTGTACATAAAAAAGCCGCAACAGTTGTTGCGGCACAAAGTTATTTGATTGTGGCAGAACTAGACCTTTGATTTTTCTTTCTTCTCAGGCAATTGCTTGATATTAAAGACAATCTTTTGGTTCTCCTTGTCCAAATCAGCAATCATTACATCACCTTCTTTGATGTTCATATTGAGGATTTCCTCTGCAAGGGGATCTTCCAGGTATTTCTGGATGGCCCTGTGCAATGGTCTGGCTCCAAATTGCTGATCATATCCTTTTTCTGCAATAAAATCTTTTGCTTCACCCGTCAATTCAAGTGTAAATCCGAGCGTATTCAGTCGCTTGAGTACACCCTTCATTAAAATATCGATGATCTGGAAGATATGTTCTTTTTCAAGTGAGTTGAAAATGATGACATCATCAACTCTGTTCAAAAATTCAGGAGAGAACGTGCGCTTCAGTGCTTTCTCAATAACCGCCTTGTTGGCCTCTTCAGCATTTGCCTGACGTGCTGATGTTGCAAAACCAACGCCATCACCGAAGTCTTTCAACTGACGGACGCCGATATTGGAAGTCATGATGATCAATGTATTCTTGAAATCTACTTTGCGTCCGAGTCCGTCTGTCAATTGCCCATCATCCAATACCTGTAGTAAAATATTGTAAATGTCCGGATGTGCTTTCTCAATCTCATCCAGCAAAATAACTGAGTACGGTTTTCTTCTTACACGTTCTGTAAGCTGACCTCCCTCTTCGTAACCCACATAACCAGGAGGCGCACCAATCAGTCTGCTGACAGTAAACTTCTCCATGTATTCACTCATATCAATACGAATCAAGGCATCTTCAGAATCAAACATATTTCTGGAAAGTGCTCTCGCAAGCTCTGTTTTTCCCACACCAGTTGGTCCAAGGAATATGAATGTTCCGATTGGTTTTTTGGGATCCTTCAATCCAACACGGTTGCGCTGGATGGCTTTCACCACCTTGGAAATGGCATCATCCTGTCCAACGACCATGCCTTTCATATCGACCGACATGTTCCGCAATTTCTCTGTCTCTGCCTGCACCATGCGTTTCACCGGAATGCCTGTCATCATGCTCACCACTTCTGCAATATCTTCTTCTGAGATTGGATAGTGTTTGTTCTTCGACTCTTCCTCCCATGAGTTCTTGGCTGATTCCAGTTCCTCCTGAAGTTTCTTCTCCCTGTCTCTCAAACTTGCAGCCTCCTCAAAGCGCTGGCTTTTGACAACTTTATTTTTCTCCAGCTTGATGTCTTCGATTTTCTTTTCAAGCTCAATGATATCATCAGGCACATTGATGTTTTTCAAATGTACCCTTGCCCCCACCTCATCCAACACATCGATGGCTTTGTCGGGAAGCAAGCGATCCGTCATGTAGCGATCACTCAATTTCACGCAAGCTTGAATCGCATCTTCAGAATAATCAACACTGTGATAATCCTCGTAACGCGATTTGATGTTATTGAGAATTTGGATGGTCTCATCAACAGAAGGTGGTTCAACAATTACTTTTTGAAATCTTCTGTCCAGTGCACCATCTTTTTCTATGTGCATGCGGTATTCATCCAATGTTGAAGCACCAATGCATTGCAGTTCGCCTCTTGAAAGCGCGGGTTTAAAAATATTGGAAGCATCGAGCGATCCACTGGCACCGCCAGCTCCAACGATGGTATGGATCTCGTCAATAAAGAGAATGACATCACGGTTTTTTTCCAATTCAGTCATGATGGCTTTCATGCGCTCCTCAAACTGTCCGCGGTATTTTGTACCTGCAACAAGCGCTGCGAGATCAAGAGATACCACACGTTTGTCGAACAACACGCGTGATACTTTTCTCTGCACAATACGCAATGCGAGTCCTTCTACAATTGCAGTTTTACCCACACCAGGCTCTCCGATCAATATAGGATTGTTCTTTTTTCTTCTGGAGAGAATCTGCGATACCCTTTCGATTTCATTTTCTCTTCCAACGATGGGATCCAATGAACCTGACTCGGCAAGTTTGGTGATGTCTCTTCCGAAATTATCCAATACAGGAGTCTTGCTTTTGGAACCTGCAGCCGCGGGACGCGCTTTTGCCTGTGCGCTTTTTCTCTCTTCGTCGAATTCCTCCTCTGGTTCTTCAGAGAATTCACTTTTTACATCGTTGTTCCTGACAACACCCAGTTCATTTCTGAACATATCATAGTCAACATCAAATTGATTCAGTATTTGGGTGGCGATGTTTTCTTTGTTTTTGAGAATGGAGAGCAGGAGATGTTCTGTTTCTACCATCGGACTCTTCAAAGCTTTTGCCTCCAGTACCGTTACACGAATTACTTTTTCTGCCTGACGGGTAAGTGGTAAACTGTTGATGTTTTGGATATTTTTACCTGATTTGTCTTTTACTGCCATTTCAACTTCCTTCCTCAATTCATAGAGGTCAACGTTTAAGTTTTGCAGGACTTTCAATGCAGTATTTTCTCCTTCACGAATGACGCCTAACAAAAGATGCTCTGTTCCGATAAAATCATTTCCTAACCTCAACGCTTCTTCTCTGCTGTAGGAAATGATTTCCTTTACCTGTGCCGAAAAATTGTTATCCATAAAATTTGTTTGTTAGTCCCTTACAATAATACCGAATAATTCCCAGATTCTGCCGACTCCAATTCCTGTAGAATCGCATATTTGTCAACATTAACCGAACTTAAACAAATCGGTATCTTTGCTGCTTCAAACACATGCAAAAAGGGTACTGAATGAAAGTCAAAATTGATACCAAAGAAGTATTTCATGTCATAACCATTGAAGAGAAAGTGCTCACTGCAATTATGGCAGCAACGTTCATGGATATTGTTGCACAAAAACAATCAGATGAAAAGTTGAGCCTTGTGCTGAATTTCAGTCAGGTTGAAGACATCGATATTGCCTTCCTTGAAGCATTGCAGCATCTTCAAGAAATCCAAGCTGCAAACAATAAATCTTTTGTGGTTTGCTGCATGGGAAGCGGCCTTCAGCAAAAGCTGGGAATTGATAAAACATTTGACAGTTTCAACATCACACCAACAGAATCTGAGGCATGGGACATCGTGCAGATGGAAGAAATTGAAAGAGAACTTGGCATGGATTGATCTTGTAAAAATCAATCCATCAGCAGAAACTACTCACCAAAATGTTCATACATCTCAATCCTCTGTTTGATTCCCAACTTTCTGAACAATCGCTGCTTGAAAGGGACCAAAAATTGAAGTGGGTCTTTGAAGAGATGAACCGATCGCCAAAACAAACTTTTTTGCATATGCTGCAATGAAGCAGTTATCTCAACGCCATTGTTGTGAGTGGGATCAACAACAATCAATGCGAATCCACCCCACATTTCCCTGTAGGTGTCATTGTGCCAGTAAGATCCGCCTATATAATCCAGTTCCACCAGCTTCACATGTGGAAACTTTTTGTAATCAATCGTACTAATTCCTTTTCTGCATTGTGGATTGAATGAATCATGCAAGATGATATGAACTTTCTTTTTATGAGGGTGATTGAGGACAGAAAGAATATCCCGTTTGACAGCTGCTGTTGTATGGTCACCATCAATCAACACAAAGTCAACCGATTTACCTTGCTGATCCAAATCTTTTAAAAGCTGCGATACCAATACATGGCTCTCCCCTACCAAAAAATGTACTTTATTGAACTTCTCTGAGAGAAATTTTTTCGGAGCAGAACTGATGTCAATAGAGTAAACTTCTTGTGAAAAGGCGTCGATCACTTGCAAGCTGCCTCCTTTAAAAGTTCCAATTTCAATGGAGACATTGGGCTTGAGGTGTGTCAACAGGTTGATGATTGCATATTTTTCAGCCCGCGACATTTGCCAATCAAGAGCTGGATCTACCTTGAAATCAGTAAAAAACGGGTGTCCTATGTTTGAATGCATCAGATTTTTTTTGATTCTTGACCCAACGAAAGATTTCATTGGTTTTAAATAAATATGGAGCTAAATTAAATGCATCTGTTGACAAAAAAATTACCGGGTGACGCTGCAAAATTAATTTTTACAATAAACAGAGAATCTTTACTTTTGCAGTCCTCCGAATTTCTACAAGAAGCTATTTGGATCGGTAGTTCAGTTGGTTAGAATGCCGCCCTGTCACGGCGGAGGTCGCGGGTTCGAGTCCCGTCCGGTCCGCAGAAACCCCTTGATTTTCAAGGGGTTTTGTCTTTATGCATAACAGAAAATGAATCAATTCTTAAATTGTTATATTATTTATATTGAGGTGGCAATTGTGCACTTACAACATTTGTATATCTAAAGACATAATATTTATGAAGACCGTAGTTTCTCTGATTTTAGCTTTGAGTGTTATATACTCTTGTAAAAAAATAGAAAACACAACACCATCAACAGTAAAGACAGAAGTTGAAGAACAACTCACATTCACGACTGAACCAACAAATTTAAATACAATAGATGTAAAAGATACATTAAATCTAAAGGTCAATATAACATCAAAAATGCCATTAGAGGTAATTTATACAGTAGATGTAACGAGACTTGACAGCAATAAATCTATTTATAAAATTGATACATCATCAAAAGGTTCAACTTTAAATTTATCTATTCCTGTTTTCCAATCATTTACCCAGTATTCCACAAAAGTGTCTGTAACTTCAAAAACAAAACCCACTAATACAGCATCACTTACAATCAACCTGCATAATGACGTCGCTAAAAATTTTCAAGGATATAAAGTTGACCCAAACGCTAAAAAGTTGGGAACTGAATATTGGACAAATGTTAAGATACAACCAGATTTGATTGTAAATATTTTTAAAGAACCACTTCCGGGCCATATTGGAGCCTCACTTTCCGGAACCACTTGTGGCGATTTTAATAACGATGGATGGGTCGATGTTTTTAATCCCGGTTGGGCATACAATGGCCCAAGATTTGGCGTAGGCTTTCTTA
>JACCDG010827045.1_pt1 | contig 14176 bp, 14 predicted proteins | sample 7442471 | NCBI WGS metagenome assembly JACCDG01 (sample SAMN15323444, study PRJNA562643) | freshwater metagenome | isolation source: river surface water | place: USA:Blue River Watershed | collected 2017-08-17
CCTTTCTTATAAACCTCTACAAGTCGGACACCGCCACTGCTATGTAGAGATTTGGTGAAAGGGTGAAAACCTCTTGGTGGGCCATGTGTTTTATATCTGCCGGCGACAATCTTTATCTTTCTGAGTTGCTTCTTCATGAAGCGCTTAGAAATATAATTAGCTAAATGTGATGCTTCTGGACCTTCTGTCATGTGAGTCTTCTTAATTAGATGATCTAAAAGTTATGTATTTGTTATCTTCGCCTTTCTTTGGCATAGGACATTTGCTCATCTCACACGATTGTGGTTTGGATGCAGGCACAGCGGCCCACATCTTATCAACGGACTCTCGCGCAGCTCGCATTGCAGCTAATCGCTGTTCCATCTCACGCGCTGCATCTGTATTAACAGGCTTCTCACATGTTGTGCCCGGGCCCCATCGTGCAGCAGGATTGCAGCGCGACATTCTACTTGTCCGTGAGTGTTGAATTCTATGTGAAGAGCCCGCAACTCTTCTGAAGAGTGCTCACTGCAAATTCATCTATCTCAGGCACTGACAAGGAGGAATATTCATAGATAATTGTTCTGAAAAAGATAAACTCGTAGAGGCCGAGCATGGCTACGAGCCCTATATTTTCCAGAAGAATGCGTTTAGCTGTCCGGCGTGAAAGCCAACCTTGACGGCAACCAATGATGCCTCCAACGCAAACAGTTCCAAGAATACCAGCGGTATAGATCCAACTCTGAATTAAGAGAGATTCATTGTCACCATTTCTCTGAGTTAGAGAAACGGCAGAGGCGGCAGACACATTTTGTGGATTTACAACCAGCGAAAGCAAATTATTCCAGAAAACTGTTTCATTGTGTGGCCAGCCAGCACAGCTTTCGGCAACTTCATCCACATACCTTCCAATTGTTTTTAGAATCCCTTGATCCTCTGACTTGGAGATAAATGTGAAGAAGAATACGTTCTCAAAGATGGAAATTAGGAAGATATGAAAGAGAAATCCACTAATATTCTTGAAAATGAGAGCTGCTCTTGTTTTATTTATCGGCGGCTCTGTTTGAGTAAATGCATCCTTCTTGCCGTGTGAAACTAAAGGTTGGCATGGTATATCTTGTAAGAAGAATCCAGATGTTGCAGAGGGACTTGCAGCTGGGAGGAAGAAGAATGAATCAGAATAACTTGGACCACGTCGCATACTGCCGCCCGCTAGTTTCAATTGACCCCGCTTTTCAGGCAACACCTCCTCTTCTAAGACGTGTAGGTTGGATTGGGACCCGCGCTCTTGTAGTAGAGGAACCTGCCTCTGACGTGATGATAACGAGACAAGCTCTTGTTCAGATGATGAAGTCTCCATCCACAACCACACTTAAATAATGATGGACACTTACCTTTAAGAAGTTCAAGACTTGCATAAGAGATGAGTTTCACCTTTACTGAGAAAGATGCAGGCGCTGGGGGTGCCGATCGCATTTGGCACCCACGCCGTGTTGTGTTGGATCGTCATACAGGTCTTGCTAGGGCAACTGTCATTGACACTGACGAATTTGGCGAGGTGTTCTTCTTAGATGGAGTTATCCAGAGTGCACAGGCGGAGGCGGACAAATATCACAACCTACTTGTCAGACCGGCCATGAAAATGCGGGAGCGCTTCGGCCGCCTCCTTGGTTTAGACGCACCGGGAGGATCGCCATCTTGGAGTATTCTCATTCTCGGTGGTGGAGAAGGGATGACTGCACAGAAGGTTCTAGAATGGCCACAAGTATGGTGTGCAAATCAGATTGATTATGATGGTGAGTTGCTGCGCATTTTTGATAAAGAGCTTCCACAATGGTCTCGTGGTGTTTACAATGATGAACGCCTACATGTCCAGATTGAAGATGCATGGAACGCTCTTTCTGAGATGGGCAGTTACCAGTCTCAGCGAGATGTTATCATTATTGATTTAACAGAACCTGTTGAGTTTGGATTTATGAAATGGCGTGAACTGATGGATATGGCGATTCATCAACTGGCACCACATGGATCAATTGTATTATACGCTGCAACCCTTTCAAATGAGACAGGTAGGCCAGTGTTGGCGGACGCTGATTGGGGTGCATGGCGTGTATTTGTGAATGCGCTAGAGGGTAATGAAAAGACTAAGAACTGGCGACCATTTATGTACGCTGTGCCAATGGATTCATTTGGAGGCTATTCTCTGTTTTTCGCGGCGGCGGATGCAGATGAAGCTGACTGGCAGGTATTGCAGGACCCTGCAATTGAATTTTTGTGGGAAGAGGCAAAGGCAACGGGTGCATATTTGATGAATACCTAAAAGTCTGGCTCATCAAATAATTAAATGCCCTTTATCTTTGAATATTCAATTGTGCCTGATCGGGAAGCTCGCGAAGTTTATCAGAAGTTTGAGGGGGCGAAGTCTGAGGACAACGCTGGCGTTGATCTTCACTGTTGCGAAGATGTTGTTGTGAAGCCGGGTGAGCTGGCATTCTTGAAGCTGGGTATCCGGGGCCGACTTGTAGATGAAGCTGCGGGCCTGGCTCAGCACTATTACCTCTACCCCCGTTCTAGCATTAGCAAGAAGGGTCTCATCATGGCAAACTCCGTAGGTATCATTGATAAGAGTTACCGGGGTGAGCTGATGGGCGCTGTCCGCAATGTAACTGGCCAGGATGTGCTTGTCGGTCGTGGTGAGCGTCTGTTCCAGATCGTGGCGCCTAACATGGGTCATATTTGCGAGGTAGTTTGCTGGGAGAGCCTGGATGAGACTGCACGTGGTGATGGCGGGTTCGGGAGCACTGGGAACTAATGTTCCCAGGGCAGCCTTGCCACCCAATGGGTGGTTCGGGAGCACTGGCCGCTAGGCTAGGGCGAGCGATGCGGTAGCTCGGCTCAACGGGCCAGTAATGATCGCCCATATGAAAACACCTGTCTCACAGCAATTTGCTGAATAGGCGGCAACCCATTAAAAACAAGCATAAGCCAATCAACAATTGACTTTTGCTTTTTTAGACATGCATGAAGATAGACTTTCTGGAATATATAATCCCATGGAATACTATCATTTTCATACTCGTCAATTATTTCTTGTAAGTATGATTTACAAGCCTCAAGTGATCCAGCTTCAATATAACGTTTAAAATTACAAATCACACCTTCCACCATTTATTTGTTAGTTATGACAAACTTTTATATATGACATGTAGGATAATGGAAGTATCATATGATAACAGTCTTAGCGGGAGTGCAGGTGTAGGCACAGGCAATGACTACGCGTCAGTTGGAGTTGAAGTGAGTGCAAAGACAGGCACTGTAGCCAGAGCACAAGCGGGGCTAGATGGCAATAATGTATATGCTGGTATATCATATTCAGATACAACTGAAGCACATCTAACTGTCAGTGGCGAAGCAGGTTATGAAGGTATTGGTGGATCGGGATCAGTTAATATATATGTGAAGACTGGTAATGAGGCAGAGATCAGTATTGCGGCTGGTCAGAATGGTATTGCTGCATCGGCAGGTGCATCATGTGGTGACGCCGCTGGAGTTGATGCTGAGGGCACAATTAACATGCGCGAGGCTAGTGTAACTGCAGGTGCTGGTGTTAGTATTGGGGAGCATTTTGAGGCCGGCGCTGGTGGCGAGGCGACTTTCAAAGATGGCAAGGCTACGGTAGGTGTTAGTGGTGAGCTGGCTGCGATTGCTGGTATTGATGTTGATCTTAGTGTAACAGTTGATACAAATCAAATTCAGAAGGATGCAACTACTGTTGTTCATGAAGCGCCAAAAATTGCAAATACTGTAGTGCAAGAGGTGCCCAAAGTAGCAAATACGGTTGCGAATGAAACTGTAAAAGCAGGAAATACGTTTGTAAATGAATCAAAGAAGACAGTAAATAAAGTAAAGAAGTTCTTTCACCTCTAAGGCTTGCTTGGCAAAACATGTGGTGACAAGTAGAGTATAGGATGCAAGCCGAAGCTAGTTGGGGAATGATATTGCCACCACCACAGCCAGCAATGGAGCAGAACGTTGCCGCTCCTCCAGCTGTATCACAACAACCACAGGTGCAGCCAGCACAAGAAGAAAAGTCAAAGCCAAAGCCTGTAAAATCGGGCTTCAGTGATTTTAATGGAAGCGGCGATAAGACAGATATTGGCGATCCAAATACAACACATGATTGGCTAGCAATCGGCGCATCAATGCTACTTGTCCTTGCGTTGTTCGTATTAAGTTTCCGGTATATGAATTTCTGGGGAAAGCCAATAAATAATTGGTATAATACATTTGGCCTTTCTGCAATCCTACTTGACGTTGGTTTCCTTGGGCTTGTTTTTGCTATTGGTCGCTGGGTTTATGCAAAGTATGTTCGTCCAAAAATGGATGGTGAATGGTCAACACCCGCATTCATGGGGACACTTGTAGCTGTGCAGATATTACATCATCTCTTCTTTGGCAATGTAGTTCTCCGCATGGCACCTGTTGGCGAGAATGCGATGATTGATCTCATCCGTAGTTATGCTAATGCAGAACCAATAAAGGCTCTCACGGGGCACTCCACAGCAATAGTGGCTGCAACCGCTATGGTAGCCGCGGCAATGAAAGCCGCACCAACATGTATCCAGGTCGGGGCAGGTTTATTGGGCCTATATGCAATTCCATTCACCCTCACAACCCGTGAGAAGTTCTAAGCTAATTATTCCATATCAAGCTGTTACTCGCAACTGAGTAATAATAAAGCTATAAATGAAAGGCCAACACCAAGCATTCGGCGAGGTGATAACTTCTCTTTAAATACAAATAATCCCATAATAGTGACAAGTATATCTGACGATAAATCAAAAAAGAGGTTCATTACCGTCAGACTTTCATATTGAAAGCTTTTAAAGAATAATAATGGTTGTATGCTGTAGGCTAACATTCCAATTGGTATTATCCACCAAGTATTGATTAGACCAATATGTTTTGCTTTCAAACCACTTAGTATAAATGTATCAATCAATGCCATACCAACACCGAAAAAAACAGTCATCCATTTAATATTTTCAAAACCATACATGTCTCCTATTAATTACGTTTAATATAATATCTTCCAATAACTTTTGACTCATTAATACCTTTAACAGTATCATAATATATATATTCAGGAAGCTCGTGATACTTATCAGTATTATTCCTATATATATTTATCATTCCACAGAATGATCTCAAATGATGTCGTGGAATAATTGCATAATGATCACTTGCAAATTCATATGGAATGGGTCCAACACCAAGTGTTATTAGCTCATCACTATATTTATCAATAGTTTCACAATCCTCTGTAAAAAAAAGATCAGGTCTAATATAAATAATTTTATCAAAAATTAATGATTCTTTTGTTTCTTTTTCAATAATATATTCATAACATTTTTCTATATTATAATGACATTGCATAGCTCTTGATAAGAATGAATCTTTGCCAAAAAAATATCCTGTAAACTTACTTCTATCCTTTATTTGTCCTAAAATCTCTGCATTAGTCAGTTCATCAGAATCTAATATTTTATATTCAATATTTAAATTATACTTATTCTTTACTTCTTCAATTTTATCTACTAAAATTGAATAATTTACCGGTTCATAGGAAAAATCCCATCCATATTGCCCTTTTGGCCCAGGGTCTGCTATTTTTAGATATAAATAGATATGTATATTATAATCCGTATTTTTAAATAATTTAGAAATTACATGATTGTAACAACTATCAATACATTGAATAAATGTTCGACAATTGCCTGGTAATATGAAAATTGCATTCTTCATTATTCTATTTATAATAGATTGTATTTTATCTTTAAGTTAATTTAATCATATAATGAAGATGTTTTAATTTGTTATCACATGTAAAGGATTTATACAATAGTTAATTAAGATAGGCAATACATGGCAGAAGATCTCAAAGAGGTTTTAATCATTAATACTGATCAAGTTATAAAGGATGATAACAAGTCATTGTGTTATGGTTGTATTGGCTATTTAGGATTATTTGTCTTATTTGGAATAGCAACAGTTATTGCATATTTATTTTGGAAATAAATAATATAGAGTCTAAAAAAATAGATATTAACACAACAGAGATGAAAACCCTACTTATAACAGGCGGCTGCGGTTTTATAGGTGCCGGTTTTACTAGGCATTTTATTAAGACATATCCGTTCTTAAGGATTGTTAATATTGATTGCCTTTACTCATGTTCAACACATGCAGATGATCTTACTAAATCATATGATAATTATATATTTGTGAAGGGTGACATCAAAGATAATTCCCTTATTAAATCAATACTAGACAAGTATAATATTGATACAATTGTGCATTTTGCTGCACAAAGTCATGTTGATACATCTTTTACAAATCCATTACTATATACACATGATAATATTCTTGGGACACACTCAATTTTAGAAGCAGTTCGTTCTTATGGAAAACTGAAAAAGTTTGTGCATATTAGCACTGATGAAGTTTACGGAGAAAATACACATGATGACGGTGTAAAAACCGAAGAATCGCTTCTTAAACCAACAAATCCATATGCAGCATCAAAGGCAGCAGCAGAAATGCTTGTGCACTCTTATATGCATTCTTATCAGTTGCCAGCTGTAATTATACGATCAAATAATGTGTATGGTCCTGGACAATATCCTGAGAAAGTTATCCCTAAATTCATTTTCCAATTGCTTGACAATAAAAAACTAACTATTCAAGGTTCAGGGCAGCAACTTCGCTCCTTTTTATATTTAGATGATGCAGTAAGTGCAATTTCATGTATTCTCTTCCAAGGACATGTAGGGGATATTTATAATATTAGTTCTAAAGATGAAATCTCTATTATTCGGCTTGCTAAGATGTTGCTTGCTGAATTGAAGCCTGGCGCAGAATATGATGACTGGGTTACACATATTGAGGATCGTAATTTCAATGACCAGCGTTACTGGATAACATCTGAACCTCTGAAGAAACTTGGCTGGAAGCAGGAGGTAAGTCTAGAGGATGGCCTCAAACGGACTGTGGACTGGTTCAGACATGTAGATCGTGCAGAATACTGGGTAGATGCCGCACCCCAGCATCATGCCTTGATTTGGGGAGGGCGTGGATGGATTGCTGGACACTTTATTAAGGCACTTGAGGCGCGTGGATGGAAGACCACTATCGCTACAAGTCGGGCAGACGATCGCAAAGCTGTGTTGACTGAGATTGAAGCTGTGGCACCGACAAACTTGGTGAGTCTGATTGGTCGCACACATGGACCTGGATTTTCAACAATTGACTACTTGGAGCAGCCAGGTAAGCTTGTGGAGAATATGCGGGATAACCTTTATGGACCTTTATGTTTGGCGGAAGCCTCGCGTGCAACTGGAAAACATCTATTGTATATGGGGACGGGTTGTATTTTCGACTATGATGAGGGGCATGAATTGGGTTCTGGCAAGGGATTCACGGAACAAGACAAGCCGAACTTCTTTGGATCCAGTTACAGCGTGGTGAAGGGATATACTGATCAGCTGATGGCAAATTATCCTAATGTCCTGAATGTGCGTATTCGCATGCCAATTTCATCAGAAGATGGCCCTCGTAACTTCATTACAAAAATTATCAATTATAAGAAGATTAATAGCATTCCTAATTCCATGACAGTGATGGATGATATACTTCCACTACTTGTCAGGGCGATGGAAGATGGTGTGGTAGGGACATTGAATGCGACAAATCCAGGTGTAATTGATCATGGGGAGATCTTGAGTCTGTATAAGGAGTTACAGAATCCTGATCATACTTGGGAGGAGATTGACAAGCAGGAGTTACTTGGTTCATGTGTGAAGGCTGCGCGGTCAAATAATATGCTGGATACACGCCGTATTGAGGAGCTCTATCCTGAATTACCTGCTATTAAGAAATCTGTATATAATTTAATGAGTAAATATAATTTTAGTAATAGGAAGTAATATGAACCCTATTGCCTTTTATAAACACTAGTTAATAATCTTTAATTTAGAATACCTTATACTTTATTAAATATTCTAAAGTTTCTCTATTCATACTAAATATTTAAAAGATTTTTAGATGGATCATACTTTACTTGTCTAATTATAAATCATCTTGTAGCAGTAGTAGGTATATTTCATTATTATTACCAATATCATAGTTTACTAAACCTATATAATTATTTGCAATGTTATTTGTATTGCGTGTATTAGATATATTTATAGGGACAGCATTAGAGTTATAATCATATACTTCACTTATGCCATTAGTATATGTAAAAGTATAAGACAAAGTATAAGTATTTATGGTCCTTATTTCTATAGATTTTAGTCCAATATTTTGATCAAACGTTATTGTTGTATAGTTAGAATTTGTATTACTAGATATAAATTGCTTCTCGCCAAATGCAAAGTATTTTACAGTAATTCCAAGTTTAGCCTTTACAGTATCAGGTATTTCTACTAAAAATATTTTATCAATAGCTATATTATTTCTTGATCTGTTTGGTGATGGTGTTGTAGCTGTTGATTGTGTGTTGTTGGACGACAGCGATTGCGGGTTAGAGGTATTAGTTCCAGAATTAGATCTGTTTGATCTAGAGGAGTTTAATGATAATGATGTTGTAGATTCTGATGAAGACATGTTTGACCTATTTAAGTTTATGAAACCACTGTCTTCTATTACCCGATCAAATTTAGCATAAATTATATTATAATTATTAATTGTATTATTATTAATTTCTGGTTGTATATTTTTATTAAAGCTAGGATTACTATAATCGTATTTAGTTCTAACTATATACGCTTCTTGTTCTAAATTAATACCACTGCTTATTTTACCTCCCATGTTATATTTATATCTATAAATATCAGTATATGCATATTGGTTAAAGTAATTATCAAAATATAAATCAAAACTTTTATTGCGTTTATTTATATTACGAATATTAAGTTCATATTGCATACCTTTATTAAAATCAACATAGAAGCTAAATTTTTTTAAAAGATCTGGATAATTAACATAATTATTAAGAGATTTTGGATTTTTTCTTACTTCTTCGCCCATAAGAAACTGTTCCTGTGTTAAAAATAAATACTTCTTACCAAACTTTTCTATATAATTCGGTGGCAAATCAATTACAAATAATTTTTCCGTAGTTTTATTATTAAACATAAGATCTGAATATGGTTCCCGTGTAATAAAATTATCAATTAGTGTTGATCCAGGGAAGCTCACATTAATACTTATATTTGTATTATTTCTACTATTACTGTTACCTGACTTTTTCCTTGTTTCCGGAAATTGACTTAGTAATTCAGATTTGGGAAATGTTGACATCTAAATATTATATTATAAAATAAATAATAGATAGATGTCTGGTGCGCCACTAAGGAGGATGAGATCTCTGCAGCCTGGGATACCATTACACCTTGCTCCTAGAATTCCTACGACTGTTGCTAGAAGTCAACCAGCTCCAATAGATAATCGGACTAACGACGAAAAAGAGTTTGATAGATTAGTTGATGATGATTCATTTATTGATAAAGTTATAAGCGCTAGTTTGATATTAATGCGTAGTAGAAGAAATCGTTTGGCTAATGATCCTGTAGACATGTCATCTATTAAAGACTCTTTGACCGCATATCAACAAAAAATTAAATCATTGAATCTTGAATCAATTACTTCTACAATTAATGCTCAAATAACTGCTAAATCTGATACTGAATTTGCTGAAAATATTAACAACTTAGCCATGCGCTCTAGTAATTTAGATAAAACAGTTATTCAAATAACAAAAAGGATTAACGAATTGTGTGGTGGTGAACCAAATGAAGTTAGAAGAAAAATTCGTGAAGGAATTAAGGAAGCCGTTTCAAACTTGCGACAGAAAGTGGGTGGATCAGGGCCTGATATTGTTAAGATTCGTAGAAACATTGAAGATCTTCTTGTTAAGTTAGCTTATTCGTGGTCAACTTTTAATAATTCCTATGTAATAAATTATACTCTTCTTGGAGGTGCTGGTGTTGGTAAAACAACACTTGCAGAAGCAATAGCCAAATGTATGTATGCATTTGGCCTTATATCAAGTCCCGAAGTTATAAAGGCTGAAAAACCTGATTTAGTAGGTCAATATGTTGGTCAAACAGCACATTTAACAAATGCCGTCCTCTATAGGTCATTAGAAAAAACTTTATTTATTGACGAAGCGTATGCACTTGTTGGTGATAGTGATAATAATACTGGTGCATATGGTAAAGAAGCAATTGCAGAAATAATTAATTTCACACCTAAATTTCAAGGTCACTTGTGTTTTATAGTTGCTGGTTATAAAAAAGATATGGATGTAAGCTTTTTCTCTCAAAATGAAGGTCTTCGTAGAAGATTCCCAACTATTATAAACATGAAGCCGTATCCAATTGAAGATGTGTGTAATGCAATTGTATCAAGAATAGTAGGGAAAGATGGTAAATATTCAGTAGATGCAAATGAAAATACATTTAGAAATCAAATTGAAAAGGCAGTTTACTTTATACAACTGATAATTCGCCTGATCTATCTTGACACAACTTTCCCAAATGGTTTTGATGATTACTTTAAAATACCTGAAATGACTGATAAATCAAAGAAATATAACTTCTTTGAGAATAATTACTTCAACTTGGCTCCAATAGTAAGAATAATCTATTTTTCACAAAATGTCAATCGCCGTAATATAATGAAAGCGTATATAATGAAATATATCTTAGGTATCAAGGAGTTTGATATTTTTCCTAACCAAATGGGTGATATTCAAAATATTTGTGATATTATTATGACACAAGATTGGTATCAGAATCCAACTAGATCACCAACAATAGCTGACGCGATTAACATTATTAATAGCTACATGTCTTTGCGTTCAAATCACAAAATAATTGTTCTACCTCAAGATCCAAACTCTACAAGAATGCCAACTGTAGATCAAACTTCAGGTAAATTATCTGGGGCACGCCTTGATTTCCATTTTTGCACAAATGGATTGCAACCGAGCCTTGTTAATAATGAAAAGATTATGCCACTATTAGATAGAGTTCAGAACGCTCATTCAGAACGGACAAATATTTTTGGAATTATTAGAAACACGGTTACAAATAGTTCAAAGACTGTAAATATTGCAGGAGATCTCGTAGGAGATGATTATAAAATTGTTAAGGAAAACCTGGCAAAATTATATACTGAAGCTGTTAGAAGTTTAGCAAATATATTTTTAAATGATACTTCTAGGCAAAATACTGCTGTTCCTGGATACCTTGATATTGATTTTCTAGAAATGGAAAATCAATATATAAAATCAAAGATGCAGGAAACACAAGTTGTTGGTGGCGAGGAAATTGACTACATGGATTTGCCTGAAACAAAGAGCTCATTTAATTTAGATGTAACTACAGGTGGTATTGCAATGAGGGTAAAAGATTTTCCAAAAGATGCTGCATGCCAAGGAAATTATAATAATCCTAAATTATTAAATAAAGGGCAAGAGGCTGTTAATGCAATTGAACAAGGACAAAAAGCAATGAAAGAGAAAGAAGAAAAAATGAAACTCATAAATAATTATTCAAAATTAAATGATGCATTAGAATCAGGTGATACACAGCAGATGATTAGTGCAATTTCTTCTGTAGATAAATCAAAAGCTAGAACTTCTCCCAGTCAGGCGGAAGCAATCATTTCAGTATTGCTTGAATCTCTTAAGAATGATATTGCAAAAAGATTTTATCCAACAATTTTAGCTATAAGTTCTAAATCTTCAAGCCAAATAATAGATGCTTCTTCCCAGGAAAAATGTTTTGGTAAAATTAAAGATATTTTAAAAGGGAAAGATCCCTCTAATACTAATCCTACGTTTACTGAGGAAGAAAATAAAGCATTATATGATGCTTGCCTTGGTGCGTCTATTACAAAAAAATTTAAAAAAGAGCTTATAGAATTAAACACATTAAACCTACATGATGATATTATTGACGATGTTATCAACAAACAAGAAAATATTTCAAAAAAAATAGCGGAAAGGTACATTGCAAGTGGTGCACCATTTCCTGGTTATCAACCTCAGGCAGCACCACAGTTACAACAGCAGGTATATAGGGGTGCAGCTGGACCAACACCTAGTGGAGTTTATGAAAAAAGAAACCCATTTGCACACTTATATAATTCTTCCAAGAAGGGTGGTAGTAAAACACGCAAGGCAACTACTAATCAGAGGAAAAGAAGGACATATAAGAAATAAATATTATATAATATTAGATTGTGATATAAGAAATATAAAATATATTTATATAAATGTATTATATATTAATAACAAAACTATACATGTGTTATTATTCAAGATATTATTATATTAAAAGCAGATAATATGCTAAAACCTTAGCAATTTATCTGGTTTTGTTTATGTTTTATAATTTTACTCTAGTATGCTATAAACCAGTAAGGTAGGCTGCTTAGTTAGGAAGTGGCTTCTTTTGCTTGAACGGGTTTGCTGGCGTGGGAATTAAATCAAAAGCACTTGTATCTCGCCATTTATCAGCAACTTTGAGGCATTTCGTAATTAGAGTTGTATAATCAAATTCTCCTTTTGCTAGATTGCATGTGCCACAACAAGGTCTACAATTTGAAAGATCATAACTCCTTACTGTATTAACCAGCCGATCAATACCAATACCTTGTCGCTGTTTATACCCACACATGTAGCATTCAGAATGAATTAGGGTGTTATACTCTTTTTCTGATAAATTGAAATCAAGTCCACGGCTTTCTGCTTCTTTCTTATATGTATTATAACTACGAAACTGAGAGCGTGTATAATAATTACTCCATGTTTTAAAGAAATCTTCATCTGCTGGTTTTATACCACACATAATCTTACATTTATCAATGAAGAATGTTGGATGGTAATAATGTTTCATCCTATTACAAATACCACAACATGGAAATGAATTATCTAATGTATAATCTTTATCATTATCTAATCTATCAATACCATTAACTTCACCTTCATTTATTTCATTACAATAATAACATGGCAATGTTACTAATTTACAGAACTCTTCAAATTGAAGAGATATATCTTTTGATCTGCGAAGGGCATTTTTTATATAATTTGAATAATGTAATTTTAAATTATTAAATAACTCAGCTTTGTAAATTCTTTCTCTAGGTTTGCGCGATAATTCAATCTTTGCCTGTATTTCAAAACAAGAGTGACATTTTTGTGACTCTTTATTTGCATATGTTTTGAAACATTCAAACTCCTTATTACATTTAACACAAATCCGCTGATTTGTTGTAGCTATTTCTTCCAATTGTTTATTTAGTTTAATCCTTGCTTCTCTGCGTTGTTTTGTTGCCTCTCTTTCATGCGCAAGACACTCTTCACAATGATGTTTGTTATTTTGTAGTATGTTAAAACATCCCCTAGCAATATCACAGAACTTGATCCCTTTCTCAACCTCCTCAATTCTATACTTGTCACGGATATGCTTACCACAAAACTGTTCATTATCCATGGCCTTACTTGTGCATGTGTCGTGCTGACATGTAGGTTTGGTTTGTTTCTTCTTTCTACAAGTATCGCATGAGAGGACGTTTTCTGGTAGAGCTGTTAGCTCGTTGTTACATCCTCTAAAGAAGAAGCGACACCAGCGCTTCCCTTCTGCTTGTCCTTCGTCATATACCTTATTTCGCTGATGCCTACCACAGTATATATCAGCAGAATCAGAAGGTATATCAAATGTACATTGATTACCTCGCCTGGGGCCTTCTTGAATGATAGCTTTACACGTTGGCATTCCTTAAATGAGAACGTCTAAAGATGTTTAAGTCTTTTGTTGGCATTATTCAAAGTTCGTTGAATATGTCAACTTTTTAGGGTTTTTGTTTTTTCATTTTATGAGCAAATTACAAAATATATCGTAATATATGATATAAAGTAATAAGCTCTTTAGTTGGAGTACGCTAATCCACCCATACCCGACATCACGCGGAGCACATTGTAGTTGGTGGCATACACGCGCACAGTGGAAGACACGTTAGTGCCGACGGAGTTGGGGGAGAGGGTCAGCACGAGCGTGGTGTTGTCAATACGAGACAAGTTGCAGGTGCCGCTGGGCTGGTGGAGCTCAGGGGTGAGGGAGAA
>JACCDG010098149.1_pt1 | contig 14168 bp, 7 predicted proteins | sample 7442471 | NCBI WGS metagenome assembly JACCDG01 (sample SAMN15323444, study PRJNA562643) | freshwater metagenome | isolation source: river surface water | place: USA:Blue River Watershed | collected 2017-08-17
TCATACAGTCAGAAGAAGATGTTTAGACGGCCCGATGTTGTGGTTAAACAGGCAGACATTGCTTCTAATTTAACTTTAGACATTTACACCGACTACGAAGAATCGGTTAAAACTAAGTCTTATTCAGTTCCAATTCCTGTTGTTTCTTCTGGTATGCTTTGGGGTGTTTCGTATTGGGGCGTTGCCAAGTGGGGTGGAGCAAACCTTGGTTCTCAAATCGTAAACGGTAGAAGTATTGGTCTTGCTAAAAGCATTCAGGTTGAGTTCTCTGGCACAGCCGGTGTCAAATGGGGCATTAATAGTTTTACATTAAAGTACAATCCACGAAAGGTTACAAAATAATGGCCAGTTTAAATTTTACAAGTTTTTCTAACAACACCGTTGCTGACGCAAACGCTGTTACTCAGAACTTTCAAAATATCAAGAACTTTCTTGAATCCAATACAGTTCAGGTAGATGGTTCCGTAAAGGCGACCACTGCTTCTATTGACAATCTTGCTGTAACAACAGACAAGCTTGCAAACGACTCCGTTACTGCTGCAAAAGTTAAAGACAACGAAACATTACCTGTTAATATTTCAGGAAACGCAGCTACAGCAACAAACGCAACAAACGCAACAAACGCAACCAATGCTGTCAACGCTACCAACGCAACCAATGCTAGTTATGCAACCTCTGCTGGTTCTGCTGGTTCCGCTGGGTATGCAGGCCAGCTTTCTGAAGGTCCATATTATATCGACTGGAGTGCTGTCGGTGAGTGGTATGTTTTTGGAAATATGGGATGGCAAAACGATTTAAACATCTACTCAGCCATGTGGTACTATTATCCACAATCTTCATCTTCGACAAACTACATTGTTCAACGTTCTGATGGAAAACTTTGTTTCCGTTCTGGAACTTCTCTTCTTGAGTACAAAGAAGATGTAAGAAAAATAGAATCTGCATTGGATTTGGTTAAGCGTCTACAGCCGAAGTCGTTTGTGTTTAAACAAGAACATACAGACATGTCTGACCAGTTTGAGGTTTTTGCACGTCGCACACAGCGCCAGTACGGTTTTGTTGTTGATGATATTTTAGAGATTGATTCAGACCTTGTTGACCACGACCTTAAAGATGGCGAGTTTGTTCCACGCATGTGGAAACATGAAGCTATTCTTGCCCACGCTGTGGCCGCTATTCAAGAACTTTCCGACAAGGTTGATGCACTTCAAGCAGAATTGGATGCTTTAAAGAATGTCTGAAACTCCGCGCAATAATCCTCCAGAGCAAATCTGGACTGCACCGCTGCTGGATACGCTGCGGTCTGGAGACGCGCGTACCCTGCAACATATCTTTACATCGTTAAAAGAATATCTAAAGGGTGTACAAACAACCATCAGCTCCAATTACTATGACCTTAGTATTGGTTCAGTATCTCAAGGTGCGGCAGCTGCCAGCATTACGGGCACATTTCCTAGTCAGATTCTAAACCTGACTTTACCACAGGGTGCGACTGGACCCGCTGGGCCAACAGGCCCACAAGGTCCTAGTGGTTATTCGACTTTAAACCTTGATGGTGGTCAGCCAGACTCTGTGTATGGTGGACTGCCTTTGATTGATTCGGGGAATATCTAATGGCTGTACAGATTCAATATCGTCGTGGAACTGCTGCCCAGTGGACTAGCGTTAACCCTGTGCTTGCTCAGGGTGAACCCGGGTATGAATACGATACTGGCAAGTTTAAAGTTGGTAATGGTGTCAGCACGTGGAATGCTTTGCCATACTCTAGCGGAACTCAAGGTCCAATAGGGCCAACCGGTGCTACTGGTCCTATTGGTCCTGCTGGTCCGCAAGGTTTGCAAGGCCCCGCTGGACCTATTGGTCCACAGGGGCCGATTGGTTTAACTGGTGCTACTGGTGCTACTGGCGCACAGGGGCCACAGGGCGTCAAGGGCGACACAGGAGATACTGGACCTCAAGGCCCAATTGGTTTGACAGGGCCTACAGGAGCCACGGGAGCCACAGGAGCGACTGGACCACAAGGCCCTAAGGGTGACACAGGGGATACGGGTCCACAGGGCCCACAGGGGCTTACAGGGGCCACTGGAGCGACTGGAGCGACAGGGCCTCAAGGGCCTCAAGGTATTCAGGGAGATGTCGGTCCTCAGGGCCCGATTGGCTTAACTGGAGCAACGGGAGCAACAGGTCCACAAGGACCACAGGGTGATACTGGACCACAGGGCCCAACAGGTGCAACTGGACCTCAGGGTCCACAAGGTATTCAAGGTGAAACTGGACCACAGGGTCCAGCTGGTGACTTGGGTACAGCAGTTCTAGATGACCTTAGCGATGTTGATACAACAGGAGAAACAGCTGGAGACATTCTTGCATTCGATGGAACTAATTGGATTCCAATCGAAAACTATACGTCCAGTGTTAAGCATTATGTCAAAGCTGGTGTTTCACTAACCAAGGGGCAGGCTGTTTATGTGTCGTCGGCTGACGGCACAAACATGATTGTTTCTAAAGCAGATAACCGATACGAGTATTCTTCTTCTAAGGTTATTGGACTTATTGCTCAAGACTTGGCAATTAATGGAATTGGCTTTGTTGTTGGCGAAGGTTTGCTTGCTGGCCTCGATACGAGCACAGCAAGTGCTGGTGACCCTGTATGGCTTGGTGAGAATGGTAATATTCTTTATGGTTTAGCAAACAAGCCAGCAGCTCCAGACCATATGGTTTCTATCGGTATAGTAACCAGAGTTCAGTCAAACAATGGAGAGATTTTTGTTAAACCACAAAATGGTTTTGAACTAAACGAACTTCATAACGTTTCTTTGGGTTCTGAGGTTGATGGTGATGTTTTAACATACGACCAGCCAACAGAGGTTTGGATTCCTGAACCTCCTGTGCCCGCAGGTTCTTTGCAAATGTTTGCTGGTTCATCTGCTCCTAGTAACTGGTTGTTCTGTAATGGTTCTGCTGTTTCTAGAGCAACCTACTCTAGACTATTTGCGGTTATTGGAACGACATATGGTTCTGGCGATGGTAGCACTACATTCAATTTGCCTAATATGGCAAACAGAATGCCGATTGGTGTTGGTACACGCAGCTTAGGTACAACTGGTGGTTCTGAAACAAAAACAATTGCTAGCGGAAACCTTCCATTGCATACACACACGGTTGACCCACCATCCACTGCTAGTGGTGGAATTACGGCAAACCACCAGCACTATACTGGTGCGCACGGTCACGGATATTTATTGGGCAACCAAGCAGCCAACGGTACAACTCGAGCCATTATTACTGCTACCGGTGGTACGTACGGGTCTGGCGCTATTTATAACGCAGATGCTGGATGGTCCGGATACGTAAACAGTGACCACGCACACTACACTGACATTGGAGCATTCAATACCGGAGATGGTGGGTTTGCGAATACAGCGCTGGATATTATGAACCCATTCTTGGCCCTCAACTTTATTATTAGGACATGATATGAAACTGAACATTTACAACTGGCCTTATGTGGACATTGAATCACCCGGTGGTCGTCACCCTGTCACTGCCGATGAGTTGATGTACACGATGAAAGACATTCGTGAAGTGATGTTGAAGGAATCGGATTGGACTGTCGGTAACGACTCGCCTTTAAGCGAGTCTGACCGTCAATCTTGGATTGAGTGGCGTCAGTGGATGCGAGACATCTCCGCTCACTGTTCCCCACGCGAAGGTGACAAATGGGTGGAAATCCCCAATCCTCCCCGGTCTTCTCCCAAGTCTTGGATTAATGTAACGTATCTAGAAAGTGACGAAACAGGTATTTAGTATGGCAGCTTTTGATTACATGGGATACAATCAGCGTAAGCGTGCAGCGCAGGGCACTTATGGTGCTGCGACTGCACGGAATGCGTATGCCCAATTTCTGTCTCAACAGCGTGGTTCACGTAAGAAGTTTGACTTTCAGAACGAAACAGAAAAGCTTGCACCAAAACTGGTTACTTCTTTTAGCCAGCGTGGCCTTGCTGGCCCCGGTGTTAAGTCTGGTCTTTATGAACGCGGTTTAACCGATTTTGCTAAAGACCGTTTTCAAGGTATGGCAGACATTAATCGTGCACAAGATGAAGAGATGCAACAATTAAAGTTTGAAGATGCTCAGTCTAGAGCGGAGTACGACCAGCAGATTGCTGAATTGGAATCACAAAAACAAGCAGCTATTGCACAGGCTGCTGCAACACTATCGGCATTTAAGCCGTTTTTGGGAGGTTAAAATGGCTGATACAAGATGGTATGTTGACCCAGATACCGGCAAGGTTGTTCAGGGTAAAACTCCAAAATCTAAAGGTAACGCTAAAAATCCAACTATTCGTGCTGAAGAATTTAGAAACCCCACACTTGCAGAATATGAGTTAAGGTCTCCTTCGCAAGCGCCATCGGATACGACTGACCCATATAATGTTGGTGCTGGTTCTACGCCACCAGCAGGAAAGGGTGGCAAAGGCGGCAATCCATACGCCAATATGCTTAAAGCTTTGCAACAGTTGTCTCAAATGTCGCAGGGAACAATTAATTCCAGCATGGATACGTTAACGAAACAGCTTCAAGCTCAAGCAAATCCGTTTGCAAATTTTCAAGCACAGCAGACACAAACAACACCAGAACTAGCATCCTTACTGCAGTCTCAGGGTGTTCAGCAGGACCCACTACAGCAATACGCTGCTGCAATTAATGCACAAAACAGTGGACAAGCAAAAGCTTTTGGAAACATGTCCGACACTTTGGGTCGAATTTACACGCAGGGCCAAGAGGGAATGATTAGCGACGTTGGTCAACAGCGTGCTGATTTGCTGAATGCTCTTCAAGGAAATATCTTTGGTGCTGGTGTTGGTTTAATGGGTAAGAAAACTATTCCGCAAAACAACATTGTTCAAATGTTGTTGGCTGGCTTAAAGAATCGAGCATAATATGGACCCGGAACTCTTGAGATTGTATCTGCTTGCAGCTGGAAGCGCATCTGGTGTTGGTAGAACAAACAACGCCCTAGATGACGCATTGTTTGGTTATATTTCTGGTGGATTAAACCCTGATACTGTAACTGGACAAAATGTTGGTGGAGGTTCTTCTCGTTTGATGCAGAACTATATGCAAGACCCTAACCCTGCTATGCAGCAGGTTATTGCACATATTCAGGGTGGTACTGACCCGTATCGTTTGTCTTCGTTTGTTGATTCTATTGTTGGCGAAATGCCAACAGAAGTTTCCGACCTTGGTTTCCAACCTTCCGACTTTAAGAATCTTGCTTTGCAAATGAATCGTGAGTTTACGGGCACAGCAGGTTCAGGAGGTTCTGGTGGGGGTTCGTCTGGTGGTTCTAATCAGACTGGATTTAACTTTGCTAAAGCAGGACTAAGTAATCCACTTGATGTGTATAATTTAACCAATGTTCCTCTCAGCGCAGAGGCTACTGATTTGATTTCTCGCCAACGTTCCGAAGGTGAGCGTGGGGCTAGTGAGTTTAAATCCAGTTCACAGAAAGCAAGACTTGCTCGTCAAAAAATTGAAGATATACCTGAACAGACTTTTAGGACATTTGACCCCGAGTTGTTTAAGGATACCTTAAATGACGTTGGTTCTAGTCAACAAAACCCCGGTGGCTGGAGTGTTGGTGAACAACAAATGCGTAGAGCCATTGCTAGATATATTAGCGAAAATGATGGCGTAGCAGACGAAGCAGGAATCAGAAAAGCCGCACAAAAAGCTATTGATGATATGTATGGTGGATATCGTGAGCAGTCTAGAAGGCTTCTCGACAAGACCATCAAGCAGGCCAAAAAGACTGCAGTAACAAATGTTAATGTTGATGTTAATAGTCCAGAGTTTTGGGCTTGGCGTAAAAATATTGAGAATGCTCGCAAGGCGGCCTTTGTTGAGCAGGAGGCTCAACGTGGCGAAATGGCAGTTCGTGAGGGTGCTTTGGACGCAGCAAACAAGGCTGGTCGTACACCATTAAACGACGAACTTAAGGGTCGTTTATCTACCCTAGCTAGACTTCAGAAAAAGTAACGATTGCCACATAGGGTATGGTTAATGTTGTAAATGACCCACGTTTTGCTATGGCGCGTCTTATGCGCCAACAGGCACAGTCTGGGGCTTCAAACGGTTATGCTGGCTCTGCACTCCCACCTGCTGCTAGTTCAGCTAGCGTAAGTTTGGGTCGTGCTGCTGCTGGGTTAGCTATTTCTAATCCCACCTTGCGTCAACAAATTGATGCTATTGCTGGTGGCCGACAGGCTGCTGAACCAAAGGGCGCTGTTGGCGCTTTGGTTAGCAATCCCGTTTCTAAGACCGTTTTGGGTGCTTTGAATGTATTGTCTATTCCGGGTCGTGGCGTTGCTGCTGGTATTCGTGAAACAATTGATGCTCTGGACGCTGACCCAACAACCAAGGCCAGCTTCTCTGACTTTATTAAGAATACCAAAGACCCAACCTATGGTATTGGTAAAGCGCTTAAGATTGATACCGGCAACATTTGGTTGGACCGTGCTCTTGGTTTTGCGGGAGATATGGTTACTGACCCGTTAAACTATGTTACTTTTGGTGGTGCAAAGTTTGCAGGTTATGCTGGTCGTTTGGACTTGGCTAATAATGTTTTGAAACTCACAAAGGACGCTGCCCTTGCTAACAAGGTTCAGCGTTATGGTCGTGCCGCAATCAAGGATGCAGAAATGCTAGAGATGCTTGGGGCAAACCGTCACGGTTTGTACTTCTTGGGTAAGCGCATAAAGGTGGGCAAAAACAGTCAAGGTTTGCGTCTCCCCGGTTCTGGTGCTATTGGTATGCTTGGAGACAATGCTCTTTCTAAACTGCGTGTGTCTGCTTCTAAGACAAAAGCTGGTCAATGGTTGCAGAAGATGACATTATCTTCTGATAACCTTGCTGCACGTCAAGCCATGCTACAGGGTCGTGTTGGTGATGATGCCGCTGCTGCTCTTATTAGTTATTTCAATGCTGACCCAATTCAGCGTGCCGCTGCTGGCGAAGCTTTGGCGCTTGAACAACGTAAAGCGTTGAATCTGCTCGAAACAGAAAAGGGAATGGGTCTTGACGGATACAAGGCGCGGTTGCCGGATTTAATTGAAAGCGATGAACTTTTTAATGCTGCCTCACCTGAATTGCAACGTGCTGCACAGGTGTGGCGCGATTTGTTTGGTGGATACGAAGATAACATTACAACTCTGCTAAAAGAGATTGACCCGACTATCGACCCAACAACACGTTTCCGTGCTAACTACTTTCCACGCATGTTGTCAGAGGATGGCCTAGAGTATATCGCTGATGCGTCCGCAACGCATTCATCTTCTCTCCGCTCTATATTCGCTCGTGACCCACTGGCTGGTGGACGCAACTTTAAAGCACGCACACTGGAAGTGGGCGATGATTTCTTTGGAAAGAAACTTACTGCTGAAGATTTAAAGTCAACGAGCAAGCTTAACGAGATTGCACGTGAAGCTGGTTTTGGTGGAGATTTTTTTGAAACAGACATCTCCAAAGTTCTTAACAGATATATTGACGAGTACGCCAAGGAAGTTGGTGTTCTTGCACGTCATAAGCATTTGGTGGAAACTGGATTTTGGAAGCGTGCAGAAAGCGTAAATGTTACCGGCGAATTTATTGACAAGGAACTTATTGATGCCGTAAAGAAAAACATTAAGTCTTTGGACGACGATATGGTTGACCTTGCACGACAGACAGCAGAGGCTGTCAAGTCGTTGCGCACAAATATTGAAGAGTTCTCTAAGGGACTTAAAGAATCGTTAGATGCAGCTCAAAAGGAATTAGACAGTGTAGAAGCAATTGGTAATCTACAGAGGTCTTTGGACGCTGTGCTTGCTGGTGATATTCGTCTAACAGCAGACCAACTTGAAATGGTTGCTGGCTCTCTTGGTCAGTGGAAGAAAAAGTTTGCTGCTTTGTTTGGTGCAGAATACAAGAACGGAAAGCTTGTAGCTAAAGCTGGTGCTGATGCAGCAGACACACCGTTGGCTGCTGATGGTATGCTTGGATTCCTTGACACTCTTGAAAGCGATATGCTTCGTCTCACCGACGAAATCACAGCAATGACTTTGAACAAGACCGGCAAGGAACTCGATGATGCAGTGAAAATGGCCGCTGATGCTATTGATGCTGTATCTCGCCGTATGAGTCAAGCGGAGGAACGTCTTAAAGTTGTTATGCAGTTTGGCAACGCTCTTGAAGAAGGTCTTCAAGCAATGTCTCGTGGAGAGACATATTTTGGTGGCAGTCAGGAAGTTCAGAATATTCTTGCTGTGTTGGCTCGTGATGGTTCGGTAACAACAGACACGGTTCGAAAAGTCATTGACGAGCAGTTTAACATTGCCGGTGAACTACAAGACTTTTTGACTAAGTGGGTTAACTCAGAGAACGGAATCTTTGATGCTGTTACAATCCATTCTGGATTGAACAACACTGATGTGTCTAAGTTTAGTGTTAGCGATTTGTATAACGTTTTAAATAGGGCATACGACACAAACATTGATGCAAATGAAATGCGTATTGCGGCTTTGTTCTCTTTGGCTAGTGATGAGCGTTTGTATGGGTCCGCCATTCCCGAGCCTATTCAGAAGATGCGTCATAAGTTGATTGAACGTTTGCGCCGTATTGATGAGGCTATTGCTTATGATGAAAGCCAACGTGTTGCTCTTGCACAGGGTACTCGCCGTACTGGGCGTAAGATGTGGGAAACACAGGTGCAAGTCGACTACGACCGTGTGCTTAGCTATTCGGATGAACTTGTTGAACTAGAAAAGTTTGCCAAAGAATTTGGCAAACAGGTTCAAGACATTATGAAATCAAATCCAGAAGTTGCTTCTTTGCCGCTTCCTTCTGAACGCCTAAGGGAAATTATTGGCACAAAGTATCCTAAGGTTTCTGCGTTGCTTGGTGATTCTGAAGAGAACTGGGCCGAGCTGATGGGTGCAAATATGCAGGTAAATACTCGTGTCAGCAATGTTGAACACATGGCTGACGTTGAGGGTGCTAAGTGGTTTAATACCCGTGAGACAGACACAGAGATAGAGTACAAGAAGTATAGTACTGGTAGCGGATTTACCGAAGTGGACAAAAATATTCCTGTTGAAGTTGGTCGCATGGCCCCATCTGCTGAACAGGAATATACTTTTACCGAATTCCTTGATTTGGTTAATGAGCGTATTGAAAGGATTAATTACTACTTTGATGAACCCGTATTTAAATACGGTGTTGGCGTATCAGAAAAGACTTACACAGGTAGGGAGCTTGTTGCTAGATACAACAACTATCTAGAGTTAAAAGATGAACTATCAGAAGTTGGTAGGATTCGTCGAGAGTTTGAAGAAGATATTCGTATTCGTTTAGGATACTATGATATCGACCTTGAAGAGGTTGGTATATCTGCCAATGAACTTGCTCGTCGTAAATCCAGAATTGAATACATTAAACAGCGTGCACGCACAGAGGCTGGGGCTAAAGAGTTTGATGATGTTTTTATTTATCAATTAAAAGTTCAGGGGTATTTTAAGATTCCACGTGATTCTGCTGATTTTGTTGCAGCTAGAGAAAGAGCATACGACAGGGCAACAGACATTTTCTTAGACCTTAAACGAAAGCGACCACAGAAGCGTATCGAAAGAGGGCCTGCAAGAAATCAGATTCCGGGTCAAAGTCGTGTAACATTTGCGGATAAATATTCTGAGATAAGAGACCGTATCGCAGAAATTGCTGGCACAGATGAGAATGTTCGTCCACAGTGGTTCCAAAGTTTGGAAACAGAAAAGCGTGCACTGGCTGCAGACCTGACCGACTATGCTATGGTTTCTGAAATCCATTCACGATTCAATGGCGTTGCCGGAATCTTAAACGGATTTGGTCAAGTTCCTTCACAAAGAATGTTTGGTCAAGTTATTGATACAGTTAACCAAAAGTTTGTTCCACGTATTACAAGTAAGATTTCCGCGCTTAACGAATCGTACACGATTCTCAAGGACATGGACATTGAGGTTTCTCGTAGGCTTGCAGCAAATGACGGTGGTCAAACGCCTGCACAAATCTTCTCTGATGTTCTTAATAGTTTGACTCCATCTCAAAAAGCCAAACTTCAAGAAGCTATTGGTGACGATTTAAACTGGACTGCTGACCCATACGACCTTAAGGTTGGCTTATATAAAGCGACAAAGGGTAAGTCTGGTAAGTCTTCCGGTTCTATGCGCAATGCCGATGGAACAATCAAGGTTGACAAGAACGGTAAAGCTATCCCGATGCCTAGCGAAAAGCGTATGGCGGAAAATGAGTATTATGAAAGCTTTATTCGTCCTTGGTTTGAGTCACGTTTTCCAAACAAGAAGTACAGTAAAGATGCTGCAAAGACTGAGCTGAGGAGATTGGCTCCTTCGCGTAGTAAGGAGATTGCTACCACTGTGTCTGCTTTTGCAGAGGGTGCTGAACCTAGCGTTATTCGCAACTGGTTTGTATCTTTGATTGGTTCTTCTGAAATTCGTGGTCGAGCAGGAAACCGCATTGTAACCAGTGATGGACCTTTGATTGGCCGTCGTATCAGAGAGCTTCGTGAAGCAGAGAAGCGTTACCGCTCTATGCTTCTACCGGACCTTGATATTGCTAAGTTCTTTGATGACCCTAGTATTGCGCAGAAGACACCAACGTGGTACGCATACATGCTTCAGGACCACGCTGACCGTCTTGAAAGGTCTATTAATGTTAAGCGTGCAAAGAACGAACAGATTGTTGCGTCACGTACGCGTGTTGGCGAACTAGAAGCAGATGTTGCTGGTAGGCAGGCCGAGTATGAACGTGTTCGTTCTGCTCCTGAACTTATTGATAGACTTCAGAGAAACCGCAATGCTCTTGTTGACCGCAGAACTGCTCTTGAAGAAAAGGTTAAGGCTGGAGGAAAACTAACAGCACAAGAACAACGTGAACTCAATAAACTTCCGCAGCAGATTAAAGTAGCTAATGAGGAACTTGCAAAAGCAAGTCGCCTGCCTAAAGCAACGCAAGAAAATATTGCCGGTGCTGAACGTCGACGTCAACGAATTAATCAAGCATCCAAGCCACGCTTGGAGCTTGAGACAGAGCTGGATGAACTCAAGACTGAAGGAAGGGTTCTTTACAATAAGTCAAGAACCACTAAAGGTTTAACAAAGAAAGAGGAGTCTCGTCTTAAGGCTATTCAAAAGCGTGTTGGACAAATCAATGAAGAGCTTAAGAAACCGCTTCTTGGTGAAGATGGCAAGCCTCTTCGTGAAACGCCAAGAGACCGTGATGTGTTTAACATTCCAAAAGCACAGAGAAACCTTGTTGGTGCAAATCAGATTATTGACGAATACAATGAGTTAATTGGTTTGCCAACATACTCTAAGGCAATGGATGATAAAGCAATGGTTGATGCCATGGTTGCTTTGTCTCGCTTTGACCTAAGTCGATTTGATGATGGTTTCATTGTTGTGCGTGCAGAAAAGGGTGTTTTGCCTGATGGTACATATGGGGTTATAACACCAGCCGAGTATGCGACAATGCCCGACGGTAGCCGCATTGTGTTCTCTAAGGACGAATGGGATTCATTGTATAAGCCGGATTACCCCTTGGAAGAAAGACAGCGACTTATTGGTGAAGTTCAGGAACGTATTTCTTTTATTAAGCGAGACACAAATAGTCTTACGTCGGAATTACGCCAGATTGAAGAACAACTTGCTAATGTTCCCGAAGAGTTTCTTGAAGCTCGTCCAGTTTACTCTGGGCCTGAATGGCTTGAAAGATTTAAAGGATTTAAAAAACAGTATGAAGCGGTTCAGGCCCTGACTTCTCGAGCCAATGAGCTTAAGAGAAGGATTAAACTAAATAACGAAGATTTGCAAGATGCGATATTTGCTGTTGAGGCATTAAACCCCCAGACACAGCAGATTGCCTTGATGAAGCTAAAGGTTCTTGTACACGGTTCTGAAGCTAAAGGTGCACGTGTTGCTAGTCGTCCAGCATTTAATGCTGAAGGATTGTCTAAGTTCCTAAGCTTTGAACACCCATCGCAGAGTGTCTTTAGTGTCAGGTCAAAAGATGCGTTATTGTTTGAAGGAACAACATCTGCTCAAGAACTTGCAGGTAAAGCAAAAGTTAATCCTATTATTTCTAGACAACAATCTCTCTCAATGTCGGAAGGAATGACTAGAGCTAGAGCTGTACTTCCCGAAGCTGAAGCAGTCAAGCGTGCCGAAAGAATACAACATACTTGGTCTTTGACAGATGAAAAAGCATTGCTTGACAGGGCAGACAAGTTGCGCAACAACTTGTTTGTGCGCATGGACTTTGACATGCGTGAAGATATTCTCGCTGGACAGTCTGTTGTTGAAACAGCACGCGCAGAGGTTGCGCGAATTATACGTGAATCACAGGGACTTGGTGGAGAGGTAGACAATGCACGTGCTAGGGCGCGTGACATTGCTGAAACCGCTGACGTTCTTACAGAGCAACGCACAGGTCTTCCAGCGGGCACACGCCTTGATGAGAAGTTTGTTGACGATGCAGGTAACTCTGTGTACCGTGAACCGGGTGAACGTATTGACCCGGGTCTTACACGTGAAGTAGACGAGGATGGTGTTCCATTTGTGTCTGCAGAAAACCTCAGGTCTCCTGATGACTTCCGTGAATTCTCTGAGATGGTTATCGAGAACAACGCACCGTCTGGTCCGTTTGCGCTTCGTGCTGACCAGCCACAGTCTGCTGAAAACCTTCGCCGTATTGGCGAACGTTTCGATAAGCAAATCACCGCAGAGCAAGAACGTTTAACAGAGTTGACTACTTCTGGTGCTTCTAAACGTCAAATTAAAATCTCTGAGAATAAGATTCAAAGACTTAGGGATGCCAAGGAAGAAGCTCTTGTTCGTGCACGTGGCGAGGAAGCCGCTGTTGCTGAGTATCTTGATGTTCGTCAAAAGATGCAGCCAACTGGACAGTACAAGGAAGACGGAACCCCAATCTATGCGCCGATGGAAGAGATTCGCGCATACAACGCTGCCAAGCAAACAGCTGAAGAATGGACAAGAGAGAACAAAGCTGCTCTTGAGTTAGCCAAGAAGACTTGGGATGAAAAGTCTTTGACTTACGACAATGCACAGGTTATTGTTCGTGAGATTCAACGACAGAACGAAGTTGTTACAGCGGAAATTAATCGACGCTTTGGTGGTGCAGACGCATACTTCGATTATGTAATGAACCAACGCAATCTTGTTGAGTCACTGCAAAAGCAGATAGCAGATATTGAATCATTGTCAAAGATGCCACCCAAGACTGCAGAAACTTTGTTGCTGTCTGTTGGTAAAAAGGGCGCTAAGGGTATTGGTTCAGCAAAGGTTCAGGAAGCAATTAATCAATACCGTGTTTGGTTGCGTGAGAACAAGGCCGTATTCGAGAAGCTTGGTGCAGAGTCTGAGAACCCTGTTTATAAATCATGGGCTGCAGCAGCACAGGCTGATGCTGATTTGATTTGGCTTGACTTTACAAAGCGTCAAGAACTTGAACAACTTGTGCTCGCTGAAACACCAATGTGGCGCGAGATGGTTGTCCAACCATTTGCCAAGGAATGGGAGAAAGCAGCAAAGGCTTCAGGTTTGTACGACAACATGGCTAGGGGTGGAACACTAGGCAAGGAAGGAAAGTCCACTGGATTCCCCGGACTTATGGGCAACAAGCAAGCGCTTGACTTGCTTGATAACATTGCACGTATTCGTGAGCCCGGCGTTGTAGACGACCTTAGTCGTTTCATGCGTGGATATACTGGATTCTTCCGTGCGTATGCAACACTCAGCCCCGGCTTCCATGTTCGTAACTCTATTAGCAACGTGTTCTCAATGTTTGCTGCGGGAGCTGATGTGAAGAATATGCGTGAAGGTTTTAGGTACTGGAGATTGTTTGACTCTGCTATGAAGAGTGGCAAATCGGTCGATGATTTCATCGCCTCATTGCCTGAAGAGGTTCGTCCGTTTGTACAGATTTCAGCACGCACAGTGCTGGGTCTTGGTGGTGGACGAGTAGATAATGCCTTGGAAGGTTTTGCTCGTGGTGGAAACAAACTGACAAGCAACGGATTGCTGGACGCATCTCGTCAAGCTGGACACAGCTTGGAA
>JACCDG010519991.1_pt1 | contig 14160 bp, 11 predicted proteins | sample 7442471 | NCBI WGS metagenome assembly JACCDG01 (sample SAMN15323444, study PRJNA562643) | freshwater metagenome | isolation source: river surface water | place: USA:Blue River Watershed | collected 2017-08-17
CACGGTCGACTTGTACTCGTCCGTCTTCACCAAATAACCTTCTTCCGTCAATTGCTTGACGATGCGCTTACGCGCTTCGAAACGATCCACGCCCACAAACAGCACCGCTTTTTCATTCAAGGTACCATCGTCATTCAGGATGTCGATGACCGGTAATTTATGTTTTAAGCCTAATTCATAGTCATTCAAATCGTGCGCAGGGGTAACCTTCAAACATCCGGTTCCAAAATCCAAAGTCACATAATCATCTGGAATGATGCTGATTTCGCGATTGATTAAGGGAATACGAACTTTCTTGCCATGCAAGTGAACATATCGTTCATCCGCCGGATTGACGCATATTGCCGCATCTGCCATGATTGTTTCGGGTCGGGTAGTGGCAATCGTCACAAAACCAGATCCATCGACCAAAGGATACTGAATATGGAATAATTTGGCCTGAACATCTTTGTAGATTACTTCCTCGTCCGAGAGCGCTGTTTTTCCCTGAGGGTCCCAGTTGACCATACGAACGCCGCGGTAGATAAAACCTTTGTTGTACAAACGCACAAACGTATCGATTACTGCCTCGTACAAAGAAGGCTCCATGGTGAATCGCGTACGATCCCAATCGCATGATGCGCCTAGTTTTTTCAATTGGTCGAGGATGATTCCGCCATATTTGTCCTTCCATTCGAAGGCATGTTTTAAGAATTCCTCCCGCGAGATATCTGTCTTTTCGATGCCTTTTTCTTTCAACATCGCGACAACTTTCGCCTCGGTAGCAATGGATGCATGGTCGGTTCCCGGAACCCAACATGCCTCTTTGCCTTCCATGCGCGCTTTACGAATCAATACGTCTTGAATGGTATTGTTGAGCATGTGACCCATGTGCAACACGCCCGTCACATTAGGTGGAGGGATGACGATGGAATACGCTTCCTTGGAGGGGTTGGGTTTCGAGGCAAAGAACTTGTTCTCTAACCAATAGGCGTACCATTTTTGTTCAATTTCCTGTGGGGCGTAATTCTTGTCAATCATAAAAGCGTATGAATATTTATAGCCTACAAAGATAATTGTTTTCGGCCAAAGGAGCGGGTGGATTATTAAAACAATTCGATGTAATTTTGGTTAAAATGTAAATTACATCGCATGGGAATTTTACTTTGGTTAGGGACTTTTATCGGAATGGAGGGAATTGCATGGTTTACGCATAAATACATCATGCATGGTATCATGTGGAATTGGCATGAATCCCATCATGTACATCATAAAAATACCTTGGAAAAGAATGACTTGTTTTCGGTCGTTTTTGGGATATCATCGACGCTTACCATCGTAGCAGGTGCAGAAATTCCGTACCTCTGGCCGCTATTTTACATCGGTTTGGGGATTGCCACCTACGGCCTTTTTTACTTCATTTTTCATGATATCATCGTGCATCGCCGCGTGAAGATTAAATACAAGGCAACGAGTCGATACATGAAGCGGATCATGAAAGCACATTATGTACATCATGAGGTACATACGAAAGAAGGCGCAGAGGCTTTTGGTTTCCTCTACGCCCCCAAAAAATATCAATAACTTATTGGACGAATCCGACGCCGACCGTTGAATTCGAGAATTCATCGATTAAAATGAAGGCGCCATTGGCTGGATTTGCAGCATAAGCATCCGCACTGATGGGTTGTGCGGTACGTAATGCGATGCGACCGATTTCGTTTAGCTTTAATGAATCAACTCCCTGTGTGGCTGTTTGGGCAACCACATCCAAGCGTTCCGTGATTTGGGATATCTTCGCTTTGGTTATGTTGATTCCATGTTGCAACAAATAGGTTTTTCCAGGTGTGAGGGCTTGGTGGTCGAGCCAACAAACTTGTGCGGAAAAGTCTTTTAATTGCGGTGCTGCCGTTTCGCTCGCTAATACGATCGTGTTGCCGCGGGATATATCAATGTCGGTCGATAAGGTAATCACGACCGAATCTCCGGCTTTTGCTTCGCTTAATTGATCTTCGAACTTTTCGATCGTAGCAATGGTACTTTCCTGTCCCGTGGGCAATACTCGAATCGGGTCTCCGACTTTAAATGTTCCCGAACTGATTTTCCCAGCATAACCACGGAAGTCGTGGTAGGCTTCCGTCATGGGGCGAACGACAAACTGCACGGGGAATCGAGCAGGCGCATGGGCCAACGTTTCCGCATATTCAAAAGCTTCTAATTCCCCTAGTAGGGTGTTGCCTGTAAACCAAGGCATGTGTTCGGCTTGGGTGGTGATGTTTTGGCCATACAAAGATGAGATGGGTAAGAAGCTCACTTCTTGACCTTCAAAGGTTGTTTGGGCGACTAAGTCTGAGAGACTCGATTTGATTGCTGCAAAAGTAGACTCTTGGTATTGCACCAAATCCATCTTATTGACACAAATGATCACCTTCGGGATGCGCAACATGGCTGCGATGGATAGGTGACGGGCAGTTTGTTCAACGAGACCTTGGCGCGCGTCGACTAAAATCAAGGACACTTTCGCGTTTGATGCGCCCGTTACCATGTTGCGGGTATATTCGACGTGACCTGGTGTATCTGCGATGATGTATTTACGGGTCGGTGTGGAGAAATAGATGTTCGCTACATCGATGGTAATGCCTTGTTCGCGTTCAGCGATTAGGCCATCCGTGAGCAAGGAAAGGTCTAAGAAGTCGAGGCCTTTGCGTTTCGAAGCGGATTCGAGTGCTTCGATTTTATCTTTGGTAATCGAATTTGTTTCGTACAATAAGCGACCGATCAAGGTACTTTTTCCATCGTCGACCGAGCCGGCGGTTGCTATGCGTAATATATCCATTGTCTGTTTTCGCTTGATTAAAAATATCCTTGTTGTTTCCGTTTTTCCATGGCGGCTTCGGAGCGTTTGTCGTCGATACGTGCACCGCGCTCGGAGATCTCGGCCGATAGAATTTCTTCGATGATGACATCAATGTCGCTGGCTTCTGAGGCAACAGCGGCGGTACAAGTCATGTCGCCTACGGTCCGGAATCGAACCGTTGCCTCGAAAGGTATTTCATCAGCCTCTTTATTCAAGAAATCGGAATCTGCCCACAGCATGCCATCGCGTTCAATGACTTGTCTTTGATGTGAATAATAGATGCTTGGGATTTCCATCTTTTCTTCTTTGATGTAATTCCAGACATCTAATTCGGTCCAATTGGAAATAGGGAAGACCCGTACGTTTTCACCTACGGCAATCCGTCCGTTCAACATGTCAAATAATTCGGGACGTTGGCGCTTGGCATCCCATTGTCCGAAATCGTCTCGTACAGAGAAGATACGTTCTTTGGCACGTGCTTTTTCTTCGTCACGTCGAGCACCACCTATGCAGGCATCGAATTTGAATTCTTCGATTGTATCTAACAAGGTTACCGTTTGTAAGACATTTCTTGAGGCATATTTACCAGATTCTTCTTGGGCTTTTCCTTGGTCAATGGAATCTTGTACGTAACGGACGATTAATTCAGCACCTGTTTCTTTGGCTAGCCAATCCCGGAATTCGATCGTTTCAGGAAAGTTATGTCCCGTGTCGATGTGAACCAAAGGGAAAGGAATTTTACCGGGGTAAAACGCTTTTTGGGCTAGCCGAACTAAGGTAATTGAGTCCTTTCCACCTGAAAATAGGAGGGCAGGGCGCTCGAATTGTGCGGCTACTTCGCGGAGGATGTAAATGGATTCGTCCTCGAGTTGACGCGGAAAATGTCCGATTTTATCTTGTATCGTGTTCATAAGCTACTATTTAGGCGTGTAAGCCACATTCTTTTTGTGAATTTTCCCACCACCAACGACCTGCGCGTGGGTGTTCTCCTTCTGCAATGGCACGGGTGCATGGTGCACAGCCAATTGAAATGAAGCCCTTTTTATGCAATGGGTTTTGTGGAATTTTATGTTTAGTCAAATAGTTTGTCAGGGTTTCGTATGACCAATCAATCAAGGGATTTATTTTGTACAGATTCTTTTGGGCATCCCATTCAATCATGGGCATGTCCGCCCGGTTGTCCGATTGTTCGGCCCGAAGGCCTGTAATCCATACATCTGCACCTTGTAGGGCGCGATTGAGGGGTTCGATTTTCCGGATGAAGCAACATTCCTTGCGATTTTCCACCGACGAATAGAAGGAATTGAATCCCTTTTCGGCCACCAATTTCTCGACAGCCTGTGTTTGGGGAAAATAAGTTTTGAGCTCAAAGCCCAATTTTTTGACGGTGAGGTCAATCAATTCATAGGATTCCTGAAATTGCCGACCGGTATCTAGGGTGAAAATTTCGATAGGCAATTGCTGGCTGGCAATGGCATGGGTAATCGCTTGATCTTCTTGTCCAAATGAGGTAGAGAAAACCATTTTTTTTCCTGCGAATAGGCTTGCAAGTTTTTGTAAGCGTTCAGGTAAGGAAAGTTCTAAGAGGGTAGTTTCGAAATTTTCTGGGATCATCAGGTGAATTTTGCACAAAGATATACAAAGTCTATTGAATAGCTATACTAGTGAGCAAAAATAATCTGTAGAAGTTTGGAAACTTTTCTAAATTGGAGCGAGTTTACAAAACATGCGAACGGGAAACGAAATTATTTTGGATGATGCTGAAGAAGATGAGGCAGCGATGTATTTGGATTTGCGAAATCTAAAGCATTTGGTGCGTCGCGGAGAGGGTCAACGTTTGGAATTCAAGATGAAGGTGAAGTTTCCTGAGAAGATTATCCGGGAGTTGGTTGCTTTTGCAAATTCGGAAGGAGGGCATTTGTTCGTAGGGGTTTCGGATGATGGAAAAATTGAAGGGTCCAAATTTGTCGAGGAGGATCAATTCGTTTTGGAAAAGGCCATTGAGGCGCATTGTTTTCCTGCTTTTAGCTATCAAGTATATCGCATTCCGCTTGAAAATGGACGGGCGGTATTGGTTTATCAGGTATTTGAAAGCATCGATAAACCGCATTTTGTTCAATTGGAATCGGATCCGTATCCGGTCTGTTACGTGCGTGTGAAAGATCGAAGCATTCAGGCAAGTAAGGAGATGAAACAAATATTGCGACGGGAGAATGAGGAGGGGCTTTCGTTTGCCTATGGCGATTCCGAACGTTGGTTGATGGAATACCTGCGTGACAATGAAAAAATTAGTTTGTTGGATTTTGCCTTGAAGGCAGATTTGCCAAAATGGCTGGCTTCTCGTAAATTGGTCTTGTTGGTATTGAGTCGGGTTTTGAAAATTGAACCTGGTGAGCAACAAGATTATTACTCCTTGCGATGAAAAAATGGCTTGTATTCATAGCTCTATTACCAATGGCTTGCTCGAAGGTTGCCAACGATCCGGGTGTTACGCCTGTTCCGCAAACCGCTGCATTAGCTTCGTTTGATTTGTTACAAGACAAGGTTTTGACGCCAACTTGTGCGAGTGCGGGTTGTCATTTATCGAATAAGGATGCGAGTTACGCGCAGCATGGCCTCGTATTGACCAAAGGGAATTCCTATGCAAATTTAGTTGGGGTTGCGTCTGTGAATGCTGTGGCCTTTAAGAATTCGGTACTTCGCGTGCGCAAATATGCCTCGGTAGAAAGTTTGCTTTATCATAAATTGAATTGGGATTTAAGTCATCATGGTTTATCAAATTACGGTGCGCCGATGCCATTGGGAGGCAAAGCGCTAAGTAAAGGCCAAATTGAATTTGTTCAAAAGTGGATTGATGCGGGAGCTCCAGCTTCGGGTGAGGTGGCCGATGCGAAATTGTTGGATGACACGACATCGAGCTACGTGGAGGATGCAAATTTTACGCCTTTAGCTAGTCCTGCCGAGGAAGGGAAAACGGGAATACAATTAAAAGTAGCGCGTTTTGTAGTGCCTGCGAATTTTGAGCGGGAGTTATTCGTCCGTCGGTCCTTGTCGAACGCTGAGCCCGTGTATGTCAATCGAATCAAATTGAAATCTCGTGTCAATAGCCATCACCTGGTTTTATATGATTTTCGCTCGAAATCGCTTTTGCCAGCGATCGACGAAGTGCGCGACTTAAGAAATTTAGACAACTCTCTAAATATTTTGACGGTCATTCAGATGTCCAATCACATTTTCTTGGGAGGTGGAACGGATCCGAATTCGGATTATTCATTTCCGGAAGGTTTTGCAATTCAATTGCCAGCGAATGCATCGGTCGATTTAAATCCGCATTATTTTAATAAGACAAATGACAATCTGTATGGGGAGAATTATGTGAATCTTTATACCATACCTGCCGCGCAAGTTAAAAAGGTTGTGCAAATGATTGATTTTAACGTGACCAGCTTTACCTTACCTGCGAATCAAACGACGACTATTACGAGGGATTTTAAATTTGACAAGTCGGTGGCCATCGTTTCCTTGACTTCCCATTTTCATGCCAGGGGTAAATTATTTCAAATTAAAATCAAAGGTGGGGAACGCGATGGGGAATTAATTTACGAAAATACGGATTGGGCACATCCCAAAGTGATTAACTTCGATACGCCTATCTTATTACAAGCAGGCGAGGGCTTAACTTCTGTTGTTACCTATGTGAATAATACCAATAAAGAACTTGGATTTGGTCTAACTTCCGAGGATGAAATGAACATCATCTTCGGTTATTATTATTTCCGTTAAATTCCATGATTTCAGGCGCTTAATAATTTTGGCCAAAGCTATTTTTTATCTCAAACATTGACTTATATTTGCCTCCACTTCTTGAAATATTTCAAGAAAACGCATCTAAATAGTACAATTTTTCGCAATTATTGCATTCTAACCATAAACAATTCTGCTTGGATAGACTTTTACTCCCCTAGGTTATTATGGATCACAAACACAAGAATAAAATGACGGCTGCCGGCCTGCTGGTAGCCATGGGTATTATCTACGGGGATATCGGAACCTCGCCTTTGTATGTAATGCAAGCCATTATCGGCGATAACCCCATCAACGAATTGACTGTTTTAGGTGGATTATCCTGCATTTTTTGGACCCTAACGCTCCAAACTACCTTAAAATATGTGATTCTCATCTTGCGTGCCGACAACCGGGGTGAAGGTGGAATTTTTGCCCTTTTTGCTTTGGTTCGACGCCATGCCAAATGGTTGACCTTACCCGCCATTATTGGTGGAGCAACCCTTTTGGCGGATGGAATCATTACGCCTCCCATTTCAGTTTCTTCGGCTGTGGAGGGACTTCGCATGCTGCATCATTCGGATGGAAGGCCTTTTGTGACGGATACGGTGCCTTTGGTTATTATGATTTTGTCGGGCCTATTCTTATTCCAAATATTAGGAACCAAGGTTGTCGGGAAGTTCTTTGGCCCAGTGATGTTGGCTTGGTTTTCCATGCTTGCCCTGACGGGTATTTTAGGTATTGAAAATGATTGGTCTATTTTACGTGCCATCAATCCTCAATATGCCTGGGATTTGTTAACGACGCATCAAGCGGGTTCAGCCGGTTTCTGGAGTTTGGGTGCTGTCTTCTTGTGTACAACGGGTGCGGAAGCGCTTTATTCGGATTTAGGACACTGCGGCCGAGAGAATATCCGTGTATCATGGATATTCGTCAAAGTGGCTCTTTTACTGCAATATTTCGGACAAGGAGCTTGGCTGCTTTCTCATAATGGAACCTTATTAGGTGTTAAAAAGCCGATATTCGAATTACTTAAATCGGAATTGGGTGTACAGTTTTTATTCTCTGGCATCATGTTGGCGACTTTAGCTGCAGTCATTGCATCGCAAGCCTTAATCTCCGGTTCTTTTACATTAATTTCGGAGGCGATTCGCTTGAACTTTTGGCCACGCGTTCGTTTGATCTATCCATCTGATCAGAAGGGACAATTATATGTTCCTTCGATCAACTTATTGCTTTGGATGGGATGTGTGGGCGTGGTTCTGTGGTTCCGCGAGTCGGCCAACATGGAAGCTGCCTATGGCTTGGCTATTACATTGACCATGTTGATGACTACCTCCTTAATGGCTTATTACCTGCATATTAAGAAGGTGGACATGTGGTGGATTTTGTTGTTTTTGGCTGTTTATGTTTCTTTGGAGGGGTCATTCTTGGTGGCCAACTTGCAGAAATTCTGGCATGGGGGTTATGTTTCGCTTTTCATTGCGGGCTTGATCATTTTCATTATGTGGGTTTGGTTCCGCGCGACGCGCATCAAGAAAAAGTTGACGGAATACGAAAAATTGGCGGACTACATCGAGCCATTGAAGGAGTTGAGTAAGGATGAAACGATACCAAAGTATGCAACGCATTTGGTATTCATGTCCAACGCCGCACGTGTGACGGACATCGAATCGAAGATTATATATTCCATCTTCCAAAGACGCCCAAAGAAGGCAGATATTTATTGGTTCGTTCATGTGGATACGATGGATGATCCGTATACCATGGACTACAAGGTAACGGTTATTGAACCAGATGATATTATTAAGGTGAACTTCAAGCTCGGTTTCCGGGTTGAGCAACGCATTAATTTGTACTTCCGTAAGGTGGTGGAGGAAATGGTTGCACGTGGCGAAGTGGATATCACCTCCCGTTATAAGTCCTTGAACGAACAAAATGTCATTGGTGATTTCCGCTTTGTGGTATTGGAGAAATTCTTGTCATATGACAATGAAATGCCACTTCTTGATCGTTTGGTTATGAAAGCCTATTTCTTTGTGAAGCAATTTACGCACTCGGAAGACAAGTATTTTGGCTTGGATAGTGATGCGGTGAAGTTGGAAAAAGTACCCTTAATTATTAAACCGATTACCAAGTGTAATCTGAAACGCATCGACTAATATGGCAACGATCTTTACTAAAATCGTCAACCGCGAAATTCCTTGTCATTTGATTGCTGAGGATGATCGCTTTATGGCATTTTTGGACGTGATGCCTTTGGTTGAAGGTCACGTATTGGTTATCCCCAAGGTAGAAGTAGATTACATCTTTGATTTAGAACCCGAGTTACTTGGTGATTTGATGAAGTTTGCCCAAAAGATAGCTCCAGCGATTAAGAAAGCGATTCCCTGCAAGCGCGTAGGGGTTGCCGTGATCGGATTAGAAGTGCCTCATGCGCATGTGCATTTAGTGCCGATGAACCGCATGCTAGATATCAATTTTTCGCAGGAAAAAATGAAGCCAAGTCAGGACGATTTGGCAAATACAGCCAAGGAAATCCGCTCTTTTCTACTTTAAGAACGCTTTTAATTTATTCATCTCCACCTGTGGATTCGCCTTTTCGTATACGATTTGGTAAACGGCTTCGATAATGGGAAGGTGAATGTGATGTTGGCGTGCAATTGAATGGATACTGCGTACGGCATAATAGCCTTCAGCAATCATGTTCATTTCGATTTGGGCGGACTTCACAGAATAGCCTCGTCCGATCATATTTCCAAAGGTACGGTTCCGCGAGAATTGTGAATAGGCCGTTACCAATAAATCGCCTAGATAGCCCGAGCTGTTTAAGTCGCGATTGGCCTCTGGGTAAACGGCATCTAAGAAAATTTTGATTTCCTGCATGGCATTGCTCACGAGTACGGCTTGGAAATTGTCCCCAAAACCCAATCCCCGTGTAATTCCACAGGCCATGGCTATGATGTTTTTGATAACAGCACAATATTCTACACCATACAAATCCTCGATGGCATGTGCCTGTAAAAACCGACTATTCAGTAAGTTGGCGAAGCCTTGCGCAACCGCAATCGAGGGTGAGGCAATGGTGAGATAAGATTGTTTTTCCAACGCAACTTCCTCCGCGTGACACGGTCCTGCAATTACACACGTTTGATTGATGGGTACATTGAACGCCTTTTCCATCCAATCGGTCACGAGTAGGTTTTCCTCGGGGATCATCCCTTTAATCGCCGACACGATTTTTTTGCCCTCAAAATGTTTTTGATTCAGGTCTTTTAACGTCTCCGGAATGAAGGCAGCCGGAACGGCTAAAATAATATATTCCACACCTGCCAAAGCCTCAGACATCTTGCTGTAGGTTTTTACTTTCCGTGGATTGATTGCCACATCAGTTAAGTAACTCGGGTTGTGATTGTATTTTCGAATAAAGTCAACATCAGATTTCCGACGGATCCACCATTTGATTTTAACCTGATTCTCCGATAAAATCTTGACAAGTGCCGTCGCCCAGCTTCCTCCTCCAATCACGGCCACTTGTGTGGGTATCTTCTTTTTTAAATCTTCCAATTGACTCATGACCGTAAAATTACCTATTTAATTAAAATTTAGCTGAAACATTCAGAAATTTTGCCAAATTTGTTGTTCGCGAAGCATCTAACTTCGCTCAAATCTAAACCTATGAAAAAACTATTTGCCATCCTATTATTGGGGATTAGCTTTATCGGCTATGCCCAAAAAAATCAAGTCGCATTGCCTGAACATCCAAGACCCGATTTACAACGGTCGGAATGGATGAATTTAAATGGTTCTTGGGATTTTACGTTCGATTCTTCATTGGTTGCCCCGAAAACATTTAAGCACAAAATTCAAGTCCCATTTCCTTGGGGGTCTAAACTGTCTGGCGTGAAAGATGAGGCAGATGTGGCCTGGTACCACCGCAACTTTCAGGTGCCTATCTCTTGGGGAAAGAAACGGGTTTTTATGACGATTGGCGCCTCGGATTGGCATACAACCGTATATGTAAATGGTCATTTGGTAGGCGAACACAAGGGGGGGTATACCCCATTTGATTTTGATATATCTGCTTTTGTGAAGGCTGGGTCATCACAATCCTTGGATATACGTGTCGATGACAAACGTCGGATGTTTACGCTGTATGGCAAGCAAGGTTATGGTAATGCGCGCGGGCTTTGGCAAACGGTTTATTTAGATGCGCGGGGTTCTGATTACATCGATCATTATGCGGTTTATCCCAATATTGATCAGGGAACTGTCAAAATCAAAACTTATTTAGGAGCTCCTGCTGCACATGAAGGAAAATTACAAATGAGTTTGTCCAATGGTCAAAAAGCGAGTGTTCAAGTTAGAAAAGGAGATTCTGTTGCTGAACTTGAATTGAAGTTGAAGCAAGCACATCTTTGGTCCTTGGATGATCCGTATTTGTATGATTTGACCTTGCAGTTGGGCAATGACCAACTGAAGGGATATTTTGGGTATCGAAAGGTTTCGGTAACGAATCTTCCAGGTTCCCAGATTCCATACATCGCGTTGAACAACAAACCTGTTTATGTGCAATTAGCCTTGGATCAAAGTTATCATCCGGATGGATTTTATACCTTTCCGTCGGATGTCTTCATGCGGGATGAAATTATACGTAGTAAGCGAATTGGCTTGAATGGCATTCGTACGCACATTAAAGTAGATGTGCCTCGCAAATTATATTGGGCAGACAAATTAGGATTGTTGGTGATGTCAGACTTACCCAATTCTGGGGGTGAACCCGATGCGGATATGCAGCGCGAATCGGAGTATACCTTGCGTGAAATGCTGAAGCGCGATTTTAATCATCCAGCTATTTTTTCGTGGATTACCTTCAATGAGACTTGGGGATTATTTACCAAAAAAGACAATAAATCGGTGTATACCCCCGAAACCCAAAAGTGGGTGGCCTCCGTTTACCGCTTGGCAAAATCCTTGGATCCTACGCGTTTGGTTGAGGATAATTCCGTTTGTTGCGGCCGTGGACATACAGAGTCCGATATCCAATCCTGGCATGCGTACCAGGCAGGTTATGAATGGGATAAATTGATGGATAATCAATCGCGTAATCTGTACCCGGGAAGTCAGTGGAATTTTGAGAAGGGTTATGTGCAGGGGAGCCAACCGATGATTAACTCGGAATTTGGGAATGTTTGGGGTTATCAAGGGAGTACGGGTGATGTCGATTATACCTTCGATTACCACAAGGCCATGAATTCGTTCCGTAATCATCCGAAAATGGCGGGCTGGTTGTATACAGAACATCACGATGTGATTAATGAGTGGAATGGCTATTATAAATTTGACCGAACGGAAAAGGAAACAGGCTTGGGAGCGATTGTGCCTGGTATGACTTTAAAGGATTTGCATGGGCCATTCTATGTTTCCACAGGGCAAGAAATTACCTGGGCAGGCAAGGCTGGTCAATCGATCAAGATCCCCTTGCACCTATCTTCGATGACGGATGGCTCAGGTACCTTGCGTCTGAAAATTGCCTTGGAGGGTGTAACGGCTTGGGGTGAAAAACAGTCGCATTGGACGAAAGAAATTCCGGTGAAATATGCCCCTTGGGATGTCCATGCATTGGACTCATTAACAGTCGTTTTGCCAAAAGACAAATCGATCAATACGCTTTCTTTCAACCTCATGGATGCGAAGGGAAAAGTGCTTCATCGAAATTTTGGTCACATCATCGTAGAAGAAGGAAACACCAAACCTGCAAATAGCAAATTGGAATGGGTATCAATTCCTGTTGAACGTTATTCGAGCGCCCTGTTTCCGGAGAAACAATGGACGGGTGTTTTGGGACATAAGGTCAATGGTGCGGGGACTGGTTATTTTGAATACGAATTTCCGATTTCAGGAACGGATATTTCGGAGGTGCGCTTTCGTGTGGAGGCATCGTCGAAGCCTATTTTAGGCAAAGATCGCGCGGATGCAGGGAAAATGGATGGAGATTACATGCTGGGAAAAGGGACCTTTGACCCAGGTATCAATCCCAATGCCTACCCGCAAACGGATGCTTATCCATCTCCGGCAAATCTGCGTGTCTCGGTGAATGGGATTCAGACCTTAGAAACGGTCTTGAAGGATGATCCGGCAGATCACCAAGGGGTTTTGTCCTGGCACTACCAAGCACGAAACAATAAATTGGATGAGGCGGGAACTTATGGATACCTTGTTCAGGGAATAATTCCCCCGGCTGCTTGGCAGGCTGCTTTGAAAACAGGGAAACTCGTGATTCGATTTGAGTCGACGAAAGGCGGTTTAGCCTTATACGGCGACCAGTCAGGCCGCTTTGTGACGGACCCAAGTATCTTGATTTTACGGAAGTAGAATATCAATTTCTTGAACTTTTTACCTACTACCTTTGCCAAACCTTGGAGGATTGGCAAAGGTTAATTAGACTCCGAATTGTTGGAGATGGTGATCAATATGTTTATACAAAAGGTTGTTCCACTCAGTTGCTGATAGCATACCTAAACTTAATGAAGGAGTGGCCGCTAACTTTTCGGCACCCATCTCTTGAATCGTTTTGATTAAGTTTATTAAACGCTCCTTTTCCTTATCCACATCAAATTGTTCCGTCCGAATGAAACTAGGGGCCGTCGGTAAATTTTGTTTATACGGCACCTCATTCACCATCGAATTCTTTAAAAATAGCTTTAGAATTATTCGCATGAATAAGGGTGGTTGGGCTGTATTTGTGCCAAGAATCTGCTCATAGGGTACCGCGCAATGCGAAAGCATTTGGCCGACATTCATTTTACCCCAAATCGCCTGACTTTGAGGATTCAGTTGATCTATTCTGCGAGTCAATTCCGCTGTAGTAGACGCTAGATAAATGCTTGGATATCCCATAAAATTATCAGTTTATTGAACTTTTTACCTACTACCTTTGCCAAACCTTGGAGGATTGGCAAAGGTAAAGGGGGCTTAATTTAATTTCCAGTTTTTCACGTGATAGAGCTCCGATTTTTTTGAACCCGTTTCCGTGAATTTTGCTTGATTAATGGTGATGTCTTTGGCTTCAATCACCCGGTATCCTTGGACACTTTCGATGTCTAAATTACTCAAATTGATGTGGTGAATTGGCATTTCAGGTAATCCGCGAATTAATAAGCCCGTTCCCGCACCTTTGGCGATAACATGGTCGACATAAATATTTTTAAATTGGGGTGTGCCCTCATTCACAGGTAATACCTCTATTTTGGGTGTTTCGCCCCCATTTCCAAAGGTCGCCACCGGATCTTTGCCTTGGTAATACATGTCAAATAATATCGCCTCTCCGGCAATGTTTTTCATGGAGATATCGCGAATGTATACATTTTCGACCACGCCGCCCCGACCGCGGGCAGTCTTGAATCGGAGACCTACGTCTGTACCCAAAAACTGGCAATTTCGAACAAAGAGGTCATGAACACCGCCTGACATTTCGCTGCCGACAACCACGCCACCATGGCCGTGGAAAACCACGCGATTTTCGATGAGGATATGGGCAC
>JACCDG011701975.1_pt1 | contig 14158 bp, 16 predicted proteins | sample 7442471 | NCBI WGS metagenome assembly JACCDG01 (sample SAMN15323444, study PRJNA562643) | freshwater metagenome | isolation source: river surface water | place: USA:Blue River Watershed | collected 2017-08-17
AGGCCTTGTATGAATCGGAGTTTGGATCGCTGTAGCCGCCACTTTCTAATCTGCTGAAAACACCTGACCCGATAGCTCCGGCTAGCAGAATTCCAACTAAGTAAATAGCAAAAACTGATTTCTTACGACGAACTAAAGTATGACCTAATTTCTCGAACACGCTGCCCCCATCGGATCTGAATGATGTTCAGATTATGGTGGTTTGATTTGAACATTGTCAAGTTTATGAGCATAATTCGGATATGCCGGTTTCTCAATTGGTTCGTAGCACCTATCATCATGGAAATTTAGAAGACGCCTTGATCAAAAGTGCCATTAGGCTGACAAGAAAAAATGGACCAGATCATTTATCGCTCAGGGAAATCGCTGCAGATGTGAAGGTTTCACCTTCGGCTGTTTATCATTATTTTCCAGATAAAGATGCATTGATTAGAGGAATAGGCGAACAACTATTTAGTGAGTTAGCCGAAATGACTAAGGCTTCACTCGAAAAATTTCCTGGAAACAGCGCCCGCGCTTCAAGGTTACGATTTAGGGAAATTGGTAGAGCATATTTGCGTTGGGCAGTTAAAGAGCCAAATCTTTTTAGATTAATGTTTGGTGGTTTTTGCTCGGTTGATGGAAAAAAATCACATGAGGAAGATATGAGTTTTCAAATACTAAAGAAGACTCTCGATGATTTAGTAAATACTGGTGCCATGCCAAAAAAACTTAGACCATACGGAGAGGTAATGGCTTGGTCAAGTGTGCATGGAGCAGCCAACTTAGTTGTTGAAGGCCACTTACCAGAAGAAGCATTTGAAAAACTGCTTGATGGGCTTGAGATAGCACTTGGTGTTAAATAATGAGTGATCCAAACTTGCTTCCCAAGATCACAAATGATGAGGTCGATCTAGAGATTGATGACAAACGTGATGAGGAGATCAAAAATGATCGCCCGCCACATCACAATTAATTCTCAGATTTAGGTTTGGTAGTTGGCTTACTTTCACTTTTAGCCGGAGTTGAAGCTGGGGTCGACGCAGGAGTTGATGGAGTTCTAGAGTCGGTTTTATAAAAACCACTGCCCTTAAATACAACTCCAACATTGTTGTAAAGCTTACGAACTAAACCTTTGCACTTAGGGCAGGTATCCAAAGCAGCCTCTGAAAATGATTGCACCGCCTCAAATTGATACTCACATTCATTACAAATGTATTCATAGGTAGGCATAGGACAGAATCTTAAAGTAGTGGCAAGATTAGGACTAATCGAAGGTGAGGGAGTTATGAAAAAGGTAGCGGTTTTCCTGATCTCACTAATTTTTGGCGCAATGAGTGCCAACCCAGTACTGGCTACATCTTTAATCAGTTCATCTCCAGTTGGTGGATCGGTATTAAGCGTTGCGCCAACTGCAGTAACAATTAATGCAAATGCTGATTTAACTGATGGCGCAAATGAATTGACCGTTTTAGATCCAACCGGAAATCGTGTAGATGATGGATCGGTACAAATGCAAGGTGCAACTTTGACGGTGGGAGTTAAGCCATTGACAGCAACTGGCATCTACACGGTCAATTACACAATTATGGCGATCGGTGAAAATCCACTAACTAGCTCATTTACATTTCTGTTTAATGCACCCGCAGTTATTTCAGAGCCAACACCAGGTGCAACTGCAGAAGAAGCGCCAGTGCAATCAATTAATCGAACAAGTGATTTCCTTGTAATTGCACTTCTTATCTTTGCAATATTTGTTTTAATTTTGTTATCTCGCTATGCCAAAGAGACATTTAATAAAACTGGACCAGCAAAGGTAAAAACCATCAAGAAACCGACCAAATCAAAGAAAATTTCAAAGTAATTTTATAAATGATTGAAATTCTCTCGCCATTAAGTAAAGGGCTGATGCAATTGATGGCGCTCTCATCAATTGGTCTGTTGATTACATTGGCAGTTTTAGCAACTGAAGTTAAAGGCAAAATTACAAATATTAAGTTAGCTATTCGGAGTAAAAGATTTTTACTAGCCTGGTTATTAGCATCACTAGTTTTTATAATTGTCCAGATCTCGTACTTACTTGAACAACCTTTAAGAAACTCACTCAATCCAACGGTATTACGTTCCTATTTAACCCAAACAGCGATCGGAAAAAGTTATCTAATTCAAATAATTGTTATCTGCTTAGTTTTATTTATTCCACTACGTCGAATTGGCGCGGCATACATTGGATCAATACTTGCGATGGTGGCAATCGCAGCTCCCGTATTTCAAAGCCATGGCAGCTCATCTGGAAATCATGGATTAGCGATTGGAGCTTTAGTAATTCACGTGATTGCGTTATCACTGTGGGTTGGTGGCCTAATAGGAGTTGCGCAATTAAATAAAGATGAGCAAAAAATTGCATTACCTAGATTTAGTGAGATCGCACTATGGAGTGCTATTGCGGTTGCGATTTCAGGAGCTGCGACATCGTGGACGAGATTAAATTCAATTGAATCTTGGCAAAGCAAATATGGCTCAATTGTAATTCTGAAGGTTTTTCTTACATTTATCTTAATTGGATTTGGCGCACTTCACCGCAGATGGTTAATTAAAAAAGATTATCCATCCATGTTTCGTTTGATAATTGGCGAGATAGCGGTAATGGCCACAACTGTCTTTGTTGGCAGTTGGCTATCTACAACTGCGCCACCGCAAAAAAATATTGAAGTTACGCCATCACTTCTAATCACTGGGCTAGAGATGCCTAAGTCACCAACTGTTAGTCGAGTACTCCTTGCTTATGATCCAGATGGCTTAATGATTGGCCTACTAATTTTGGCAGTTGCGCTTTACATTAAGGGAGTCATAGTTTTAACTCGACGCGGAGATAAATGGCCAGTTGGTCGAACAATTGCGTTTGCATTAGGTATTTCTGCAATTGATTTTGCAACCAGTGGTGGTTTAGGTGTTTATTCACGATTTGCATTTTCAAACCATATGTTGGCCCACATGGTCTTAGGAATGATTGCACCCATTGGAATTGTTTTGGGTGCACCAATTACCTTAGCGCTTCGAACCTTGCCAGTTGGTCGAAACAAAGATGAGCGAGGAATCAGAGGATCCTTTATTTCATTGTTGCACTCTAAATTAGGGAAGTTTTATGCAAATCCAATAGTTGCCTTGGCTATTTTTGATGGATCATTATTTTTACTTTATTTCACACCATTATTTAGTAATTTAATGGTTGGCCATAGCGGCCATTTCTTTATGAATATTCACTTTATTCTGGCAGGGTTTTTATTTTTCCAATCAATTATTGGAATTGACCCAGTGCCGATTCGGATTCCATATATTGTGAAAATAGTTATCTTATTTGCCGCTATGAGCATTCATGCATTTTTCTCAATCGCTCTAATGTCGACAACTACATTGTTGGATAATGGTTACTTCGCATCGCTAGAGCGACCTTGGGCGACAGATTTACTAGCAGACCAAAAATTAGGTGGAGCGATTGGTTGGGCAATGGGTGAGATTCCAATTTTGTTAGCGCTTGTCGCCACATTTATTCAGTGGATTCGTGCGGATAAAAAGGAGACTGGGCGAATAGATAGAGCATCAGAGCGTGCCGCCGCCATGGGGGAAGATGACGAGCTTGCTCAATACAACCGATATTTGGCTGATTTAAATAGAAGAGATAATTCAGATTAAGATTACTTTATGAACTTTTCATCACCAGAAAATATGGCACCGCTTTATGGCGATGAGTATCAATCACTTCGCGAAAGTGTTTACGCGTTAGCGCAGAAAAAAATTGCGCCATTTGCTCGAGATGTTGATGAAAATGCCAGATATCCGCAAGAAGCCGCTGATGCACTGCAGCAAGCAGGTTTAGCGGCCGCACATGTTCCAGAGGAGTTTGGTGGGCAAGGCGCAGATGCGCTTGCAGCGGTAATTATTATTGAAGAGGTAGCAAGAGTATGCGGTGCTTCATCATTGATTCCGGCTGTTAATAAATTAGGTTCTGTTCCATTACTAATTGGTGCCAGTACAGAACAAAAGAAAAAGTATTTAACTCAACTTGCGCAAGGCAAAGGTTTTTCCTACTGCCTATCAGAGTCAGAGGCTGGTTCAGATGCGGCAGCAATGAAAACTAAAGCTGTTAAATCAGGTGATAACTGGATTTTATCTGGCAGTAAAAAATGGATTTCCAATGCTGGTATTTCAGAGTTCTATACCGTGTTGGCATCAACTGATCCAACAAAAGGAGCAAGAGGTATCTCTGCTTTTATTGTTGAGAAATCAGATCCGGGAGTTTCCTTTGGTGCACATGAAAAGAAAATGGGTTTTCGCGGTTCACCAACTCGTGAGGTCTACTTTGATAATGTTGAATTAACACCAGACCGTTTAATTGGTGAATTAGGTACTGGTTTTGGTCTTGCAATGAAGACCTTGGACCACACCAGAATCACAATTGCGGCACAAGCACTTGGTATTGCACAAGGCGCTTTTGATGTCGCCAAAAAATATGCACATGAACGTCAACAATTTGGGAAACCAATCTTTGATTTTCAAGCAGTGCAATTTATGTTGGCTGATATGGCAATGCAGATTGAAGCAGCTAGACAATTAACCTATGTCGCAGCGGTAAAGAGTGAACGTGGCGAAACAGATTTAACCTTCTTTTCTGCAGCAAGTAAATGTTTTGCTACAGATGTTGCAATGAAAGTAACCACGGATGCAGTTCAAGTTTTAGGTGGATATGGTTATGTTAGCGATTATCCTGTTGAGCGAATGATGCGTGATGCTAAATTAACTCAGATATATGAAGGCACTAATCAAATCCAAAGATTAGTAATGGCTAGAAATTTAGATACCCTTAATTAAAATCTAACCAGCATGGTTGGTGTTGCAGCTGCATCAACTTTTTGATCAAATTCCGATGTTGGCAGAGTTTCACTAGTTATCTCACCTGGATGAACTAGCGCGATCTTCCAAGCGGATGTGCGGGCAAGTGCTCGATCATATGAACCGCCGCCTTGGCCTAATCTATTTCCAGATCGATCAATATGTAATGCCGGAACAATAATTACATCAAGTGCAACATCAATAGCATCACCAATAGGTTCAAAAAATTTGCCAACTTTTTTTAATTGATTTTCTTGACCAAGCCATGGCACCCACTCAAGATCATGATTTTTTAACATTCGGGGCAGGAAAAGATTTGCACCAGATGCCAGTATTTGCTTATTCAAATCAATCGTTGATGGCTCAACATCATATGAAAGATATGAGGCGATATTCTTTTTCTTGCTTGTCGAATCTGTGAATTCAGCCGAAGTTAATATATGGAGCCAGGAATCACTGATAAATCTAAATTTACGTTCTTTGCGATAGAAATCACGCAACTTTGATTTTTCATTGGCAATCTCTTTATCGCTTTGATTCACGCCATTACCTTAATTTATATACTGCGCAAAGTAGAGTTTAGGTATGGACCAATCGATATCTGTTGCGCAATTTCAAGAGAAATTGCTGGAACTCGCGCAGCCTCTTGCGACAATTGATCTACCTTTACTTGATGCCCATGGCGCAACATTGGCCAGTAATTTAATGGTTGATGATCAACCTTTGCTGCAAAGTGGTGATCGAATTGGGGCTACTCAAATTGGTTTAGCCGCTTCACTTGGTTTAGACCGTCTTCCTTGTCGGCCACATCCTCGAGTAGTAATTATTTCTGCCGGTGATGATTTAGTGGAACCGGGAAGCGCACTTGCAACCGAGGATGATGAGTTCGAGAGTAATTCATGGTTTCTAACCACCTTTGTCCGAGAAATTGGTGCGCACGCCTTCCGGGTACACACAATTCCAGAGACACACGAGGCTCTCAAATTAATAGTAGAAGATCAATTAGTCAGAGCAGATTTAATTGTTATCAGCGGTGAATCAAATGATGAATCCTTTGAATTAATCAACTCGGTAATTTCAAATTTAGGCCCGATTGAAACTGTTGAACCTAAGTTAGCGGAAAGTGGCAAACATAGCTTTGGCTTAATTGGTCCAGATAAGACGCCGGTGATTGCACTTCCAGGTGACCCGATCGGTAATTACCTATCTGCAGAGTTATTTTTGCGTCCAATAATTTTAAAGATGCTTGGTCATCGATCTATTTATCGAAGCAGCAGAAAATTAAAAATGATTGAGGATGTTATTGGTACCGCAAATGAAGCAAATTATTTACGGGCTAAATTCAGTGGTGAAAACGAGCTTCATATATTGAAAAACCAATCAGCAATAGCCACTATCTCTGCCGCAGATTGCTTAGTTTATCTTTCAGAGAAAAATGAAAAAATTCCAAAAGGAGAAAACGCTGAAGTAATTTTTTTGCACGAGGAAATGCTTTGAAAAAGCTTGTTGATCATGAAATTGTTTTAAAACCAATTCGCTTTCGTGACAAAAACCAGTGGGACTCAGTTAGATCGATAAACCGCGATTGGCTGTCACCGTGGGAGGCAACTCGTCCAAGAGTAGATCAAGACAACCCACTTCCTTCTTATTATGGAATGGTCATGCAATTAAATCGAGAGATGAAGGCGCTTCGTTCTATCTCTTTAGGAATTTATCTTCGTGATAACGGCCGCGAGAAATTAATTGGGCAAATAACATTGGGTGGAATTATTTTTGGAGCTATGCGCGGTGCCCATATTGGTTATTGGATAGATCAAAGATTTTCCGGACGTGGGTATACAACCAGGGCGGTAAAACTGCTTACCAACTTTGGGTTTAATTCACTTAAATTGCACCGGATAGAAATAAATCTCCGGCCTGAAAATGAAGCTTCGAAAAAGGTAGCAATCAAGGCCGGGTATCAATTAGAAGGTGCCCGAAATAATTATCTGCATATCGCCGGTGACTGGCGAAATCACATAACTTTTGTTAAAGAAAACCCTGCAATTAAGTAAATTATTAAATCGGACATACCTCCTAAATCCACCTAATCCCCAGCTTGAACATTTATCGTTGTACTTCGTGGCATCAGGAATTATCTATTTAATCATCATCGCAATGTGGGCTGCGTATTTCCTACCACAATGGCTTAGCTCTCATGAGAATGCATCTGGAAAATCTATAGATAGATATAAAAATGCGATGCAGGTAGTTGCTGAAAATCAAAGTGTTAAAAAAATGGAAGAATCTTTAATTGATAAATCTAGGGTAATTTTTCAACGCAAATTAATTTTTGGATCTTTGTTTGCACTTTACTCATTATCTGTGATGAGTGCCTTATTTGGCTTACTTGCTTGGAGCACAACCTTTGTTCCATTAACTGGATTTTTTATTTACTTAGTCCATGTTCGAAAGCAAGTGATAGCCTCGCAAGCAAAGATTCGAAGAGTTAAGGCTATGGAAAAAATTGCAAATGCAAAATTGCCTAACCCCTTATCTGAAGAAGCAAAAGCGGAGTTAAAAACAAATACCGATCATTGGGTTCCTTTTGCAGAACGAACAGAAATTACTGGCGTGATTGTGATTCCAAAAGATCGAACGGGTTGGCAACCTACTCAATTACCTAAACCAACATATGCATCTGCACCAAAAGCTATTCCAACTAAACGAATTATTGATTTAACCTCACCAGGTGAGTGGAGTGCTCAACAGGAGCAAAGTGCGGCAATTCCAAATTCACGAGATCAAGTATTTGATCAGGTAATTGTGGAACAAAATAATGATCGGGCAGTAAACGAATAGAAATTAAATCCAGCTCGGCAGCCACATTCGATTCAACCAGGCTGTATAAGGAATTTCCCAACCAATAAATACCGGCAAAAAGTAAATGAAATTCATAAATATCAGAAGTACAAAGAGATAGATGAATTCTCGCTTGAAACCACTTTGCATAAGCTTTGAGATCATGTAAACCAGTGCCAAGATTAAAAATGGTGAGATTGTTACTGCGTAGAAGTAGAACATGGTTCGATTCTGAAAAAAGAACCAAGGAAGGTAGGTAACAACTACTCCAGTAAGAATAAAGGAGGAAATTTGATCTCGTTGTTTTAACCAGAAACCGATCGTAACAGCCAATGAGATAGTTGCAGCCCACCAAAGAAGAGGTGTACCAATTGCTAAAACTTCTTGAGCACAACTTGTCGCCCCACAGTTAGTTGGTGTTTGATAATAAAAGGAGGTTGGCCTACCTAAAATTAACCAGCTCCACGGATTTGCCGAGTAAGAGTGTTCATCATTAAGGCCAGCATGGAAGTTTAAAATTTCAGAGTGGTAGTGCCATAAATTTCGCACCACATCTGGAATAAAGGAATTAGATTGGCTTGCCGCCCAGTTTCTATCCCATCCATTGCTACTAAATATCCAGCCCAGCCAGGTCGTAAGGTAAATCAAAATTGGTGTCAGGATAAATTGTGTGAACCGAACAGCTATCTGTTTGATTAATCCACTTCTGACAAAGTTAATCGAAATTAATATAAAGACCGGAATTAAGTAAGCGCCACTCCATTTAACTCCAGTAGCCGCACCAATTGATATTGCAGATAGCCAGTACTGATTACTTAATAAAAAGTAGGCGGCTAGCAGTACAAAAAACATTAAAAATATATCAAGTAAGGCTACGCGAGACATTACTAAATGGAGTCCATCTAATGCTAGAAATATGGAGGCCAATGAGGCCAAGAAGATAGAATCAAAAAGTTTAAGTGCTACTAAGTAAATAAGAATAATTGATGCAGTACCGATTATGGCTGCGCTAATCCGCCAGCCAAACTCATTGTTGCCAAATAATTTAATTCCGATGCCGATTAACCACTTGCCTAGAGGTGGATGAACAACAAACTCAGCCTGATTTGTAGAATTTAATTCAACTCCATTGGTAATCAAGGAGTTAGCGTTTTTTGCATAGTAAATCTCATCGAAGATATAGCCTTTTGGTTTACCTAAATTCCATAATCGCAAAAGTAAGCCGAAAGCGGTAATAATTGTGATTGGTAGGTATGCCCTCGCCCGCTTCATACGCATAAGCCTATAAGGAGTAGTAAAACCTGAGAGAATTACCAGATGTTAATTCTGGCTGGCCTACCTATCGGTGATACCCGCGATGCATCTGCTCATTTAATTACTGCGATTGAAAGCGCAGATTTCATTGCCGCAGAAGACTCACGCAAATTTGCCAGATTGTGCCAAGATTTAAAGATTTCCCATCATGCCAAAGTCATATCTTTTTTTGAAGGAAATGAATCTGAACGTATTGATGAACTTACCAAGATTCTAAAGAGCGATAAAGATATTTTGGTGGCAACGGATGCTGGCATGCCAGGTATTAGTGATCCTGGCTATCGATTGGTCAGAGCTGCAATTGAAAATAATATTCGCGTAAAAGTTTTGCCTGGACCAAGCGCTGTGACATCTGCCCTACTGTTATCTGGACTACCAACTGATCGTTTTTGTTTTGAAGGATTTCCACCTCGTACATCTGCGGCAAGATTAAAATGGTTTCAGCAATTAGCTGAGGAACAACGAACCATAATTTTCTTTGAAGCACCTCATCGAATTATCGAATCTCTTACCGATGCGGTTACAGCTTTTGGTGGGGATCGTATTGGCGCTGTTTGTCGAGAGATTAGCAAGCAGTATGAAGAGGTGGTTCGCGGAGAGTTAACTGAACTATTAGCATGGTCAAAATCAAAGGATATTTTGGGAGAAATTACAGTTGTGATCTCCGGATTTGATCCTGGTAGTCGAGAGGTATCACCAGATCAATTAGTAGAAAAAGTTTTAAATTATGAGAACTCTGGGATAACTCGTAAAGAGGCAATTGCTGAGGTTGCTATTGAGTATGGAATATCAAAGCGGATTGTCTTTGATGTAATGGTGGCCTATAAGAGTGGCGATAAGATCTGAACATGAGCATCAATAAATCGTTTTATTTAACGACACCGATTTACTATGTAAATGATGCTCCGCATATTGGTCATGCCTATACAACTGTTGCTGGCGATGTTTTAACAAGATGGCACCGCCAAAAGGGTGAATCTGTTTGGTATTTAACTGGCACCGATGAGCACGGACAAAAAGTTTTAAATACCGCTCAAGCAAATAATGTCTCCCCGCAGCAATGGTGTGACAACTTGGTGGAGAGCGCTTGGAAACCTGTTTGGCGTGATTTGAATATTGCAAATGATGATTTCATTCGCACAACTGAACCGCGCCATATGGAGCGAGTACAAAGATTTTTGCAGGGATTAAAGGATGAAGGTTTTATTTACGCAGGTAAATTTGAAGGCCCGTACTGCATTGGTTGTGAGGAGTTTAAGTTACCTGGTGATTTAGATGAAGGTAAATGTCGAATCCATTCCAAGCCAGTTGAGATGTTAAGTGAAGATAATTGGTTCTTTAAGCTATCCGCCTTTCGTGAGCAATTACTTGATCATTACAAAAATAATCCAGAGGCGTGCCAACCAGCAAGTGCACGTAATGAGGTTATTTCATTTTTAGAGGGTGAGGTAAGAGATCTATCTATCTCTCGATCAACCTTTGATTGGGGAATTCCAGTTCCTTGGGATACCAAACAGGTTATTTATGTTTGGTTTGATGCACTTTTAAATTACGCAACCGCTGTTGGCTTAGGTGATGAAGCAAACAGTGAAGGCGGGAAAAAATTCGCAAGCACATGGCCCGCAGATGTTCATCTAGTCGGTAAAGATATTTTGCGCTTTCACGCAGTTATTTGGCCAGCCATGTTGATGGCGGCAAAGGTGGCAATTCCAAAGAAAATATTTGCACATGGCTGGTTACTAGTTGGTGGTGAAAAAATGTCAAAGAGTAAATTAACTGGCATTGCACCATGTGATATCACAAAGGATTTTGGCGTAGATGCCTTCCGCTATTACTTCTTGCGAGCAATTCCATTTGGCACTGATGGCTCATTCTCTTGGGAGGACATGTCCGCTAGATACACCAGTGAATTAGCTAATGATTTTGGAAATTTAGCTTCTAGATTAATTGCGATGGTGGAAAAGTACTGTGATAACACCATTCCGGCAGTGGCAAAAGAGGATTCACTTGCAAAGCAATTAGCGCAAACTGTTTCCCAGGCAGATGAACAAATGTGTGCCCTAGATTTTCAAGGTGGCATCAACACCATTATGGATTTCTGTAAACGAATTAATGGTTATGTAACGGAAACAGAACCTTGGAAGGTTGCCAAGGATGAATCCCGTAAAGCTGAGTTAGATGCAATTTTATATAACACGGCGGAGGCATTACGAGCACTTGCTGTTTTGCTTCATCCGGTAATGCCAGAGACAACTGAGAAGTTGTGGTCATCAATTGGTGCAAAGGCAACATTAGGAGATATTAAAAATCAGAAGATTTCAAATCTTGCTACCTGGGGCCAGCTTCCTGCTGGAAGTAAGGTTACAAAAACAGATGTGTTATTTCCAAGATTAGAAGAGAGTAAGTAGATAAATGGCTGATCGCCATAATCGAGATATCGATCGCCCTGTTGCACCATTACCAGCACCATTAAATAGCAAAACTGTTGATGCTCATGCTCATTTAGAGTTAATTCATAACAGTGAACCAGATTCGCCATTAATTAAACAAGTATTAGATGAGGCGGCAAGTGTTGGCGTGGATCGAATTGTTCAAGTTGGTTATTCAGCTGAACAATCTATTTGGTCGGTTAAATGTGCAGAAAGTTTTCCTGGTCGAGTTTTAGCAGCGGTGGCATTACATCCAAATGAGGCTCCAGTAGTTGAGGATTTGGAACAAGATCTTTTAACAATTGAGGAGTTAGCTAAACATCCTAGAGTTAGAGCAATTGGTGAAACTGGCTTAGATTTTTTCCGAACTGAACCAGCGCTGCAAGAAAAACAAAAGTACTCATTTCGCCGACATATCAAAATCGCAAAAGATCACAATAAAGCTCTAGTAATTCATGATCGCGATGCCCACCGAGCAGTTTTAGATACATTAATCGAAGAGGGTGCACCAAAAAATACAGTTTTTCATTGCTACTCCGGAGATGCGGAAATGGCTAGAGAATGTATTGAAAATGGCTACATCCTTTCATTTGCTGGAACTATGACATTTAAAAATGCACCGCAATTGCGGGAGGCGGTCAAGTTAGTACCGATTGAATTACTTTTAGTTGAAACAGATTCACCATTTCTAGCACCGATGCCAAATCGTGGTGCACTAAATACACCTGCTCAGATTCCTAATACATTGAGAGCTATGGCAGCCGAGCGCGGAGAATCTGAGGATTATTTAGCGGCAGCAATCGCTGAAAATGCGGAACGAATTTTTGGTAGTTTTAATTGAGTAACTTATTAGGTGCAGCAGAGATTCGGGAGTTAGCTACTGCATTAGATCTAAAACCAACGAAGAAACTTGGCCAAAACTTTGTAGTTGATGCAAACACCTGTCGCAAAATTGTAAAACTTGGTGATGTAACTGATCAAGATATTGCATTAGAGATAGGACCTGGTTTAGGTTCATTAACTCTTGCATTATTAGAGACAAGCAAATCAGTGGTTGCAGTAGAAATTGATAATCGATTAGCCCAGCAACTTCCGGTCACCATTGCTAAACATGGATTTGATTTAGCAAAAATTCAGGTTATTAATCAAGATGCCATGCAATTAAGTGAGTTACCTGTTAAACCAGATGTGCTTATTGCAAATCTGCCCTACAACGTTTCAGTGCCGGTTTTGCTCAATCTTTTAGAGTTTTTTCCAAGCGTAAAACGTGGTGTTGTGATGGTGCAAAGTGAAGTAGCGGAACGATTGGTAGCAAAAGCAAATAATAAGGAGTATGGATCACCAACTGTAAAAGCTAATTGGTGGGCGGATTTAAGTTGGGCTGGTTCGGTAAGTAGATCGGTGTTCTGGCCGGTACCAAATGTAGATTCAGCCCTTGTTAGATTTGATCGCCATCTACCAATTGGCGGCGATGCAGAGAGAGTTAAAACCTTTAAGGTAATTGATCATGCTTTTGCCAAACGACGCAAAATGATGCGAAGTGCAATTAGTGAAATCTTCGGTGGCTCAGGAGCCGCAGAGGCGGCGCTAATTCGTGCAGGTATTGATCCAACTATTCGCGGTGAATCACTTACCGTCTCGCAATTTGCCCAGATTGCCCAGCAAATAAGTTAAGAAAGCAATACGCTTTCGTAATATGAAATCCCATGGTGTAGTTACCAGAGTTCCTGGCAAGGTTAATTTGCAACTTTCCGTTGGACCACTTGGCGATGATGGTTTTCATGAAGTCACAACAGTTTTTCAAGCAATTTCATTATTTGATGATGTAACTGTGATTGAAGGTAAAGCGGGTTCTGGTACAAGTATTTCTGTTACTGGCCAAACTGCAAATGGTGTACCAGCTGATGCAAGTAATTTAGCAATTAAAGCAGCCCAACTGATGATGAAAGAGTTTGAACTTTCGCCAGATTTAGAGATTAAATTAAAAAAAGAGATTCCAGTTGCTGGCGGCATGGCTGGTGGAAGTGCAGATGCAGCTGGCGTGATTGTAGGTTTGGATTCACTTTATGAATTAGGTCTTGCTAGAGATGAAATGGAGAAGATTGCCTCGCAAATTGGAAGTGATGTGCCATTTTCTTTAACTGGTGGTGTTGCAATTGGAACTGGTCGTGGTGATCAAATTACTACTGCATTAGCAAAGGGAAGTTACACCTGGGTGCTTGCATTATCCTCTCAAGGATTATCAACGCCAGCTGTTTATCAAGAGTGCGATCGGTTACGTGAAGGATTATCTATCGCATCACCACAAGTAAGTGAACCATTAATGCAAGCATTACGTGCCGGAGATTCTAAAGCCCTTGGTAAATCTCTACTTAATGATTTACAAGCTGCTTCGTGTTCATTAAGACCGGCACTTAGATTGGTTCTAGATGTTGGGATTGATTACGGCGCGCTTGGTGGAATTGTTTCTGGCTCTGGTCCCACAGTTGCATTTCTAGTATCAGATGAGGAACATGCCATGGATTTAACGGTGGCATTAAGTGCAAGTGGAGTTGTTTCATCAATTACTAGAGCGGTTGGCCCCGCTCATGGCGCACGAATAATTGAGAGTTTTTAAATTAGCTATTTATAAGGGATAATTCAGGTTCCGCCATTGTGTAGTGGCTAGCACATGAGCCTTTGAAGCTCAGGGTCCAGGATCGATA
>JACCDG010257473.1_pt1 | contig 14154 bp, 19 predicted proteins | sample 7442471 | NCBI WGS metagenome assembly JACCDG01 (sample SAMN15323444, study PRJNA562643) | freshwater metagenome | isolation source: river surface water | place: USA:Blue River Watershed | collected 2017-08-17
GCTTGATAGATCTGCCATGATATTTTCTCCTTAATCAATGATCCCGCTCCGGGACCGGCATTATTATTTATATTTTGAAAGAAAAATCAGGTGTTTTGAGCCATTAATCGGCTCGATATGGAGTCCAACGGTCTCTAGGAACCAGCTTAACAGAGTCTTTACCGCTGACATACCCTTCGCCGCCTGGTTTTCCACCAGTATTAGCAGTAACATCGCCCTCGGCACTATCTAGCTCACGGATTATTTCGTCCTTGGCTTTCATCAGCTCACGAACTAGAAAAAACATATTATTCATTGCTTCTGGATTAGCCTGCGAAAGTTCAGCGATTTTCTTCTGCTTAGGGGCTGTAACTTTACTAGAGTGTAGCCAGCTAAAGAATGATTCTGCATCTAGTTTGTCTAAGGCTTTGGCACGACTCTGTTGATTTACAAATGTGTAGATAATAGTCTGCAGGTCACTGAGTCCAGGCTGCGGAGTCAGCAGTTTGTTGATAGCCGATGAATGTTGTTTGGCAGCTTTGTCTATGGCAGCAAGATTGTCTGCGTTTACTGCAGGACGATGGCTAACATAAGTCTGCCCAAAAACTAATAGTTCTGGATTGCTGGCAAACATTTCTGGATTCTCAAATGGCTCACCACTCTTGTCGCCGAAGTAGCTGTATTGTTGATGTGCCGCTACAGCCACCTTTGCCTTGGCTACCTTACGTCCAATGTCTGAATTACCTTTAACAGAGTAAGTGGTTTGGTTAGGAGTAAAAGTCATACGACCATCTGCACCTTGATAGGGCTTACCTGGATGGAATAAGATATCTCCATAGACATAACCACGGAAGTCCTCGGGTGTAGCTCTTTCAAACACTGACCACATCGAAGCCATATCGCCTGCAAATTTTTCACGCCAGTCTTCACCTTTGCCGCGACTCATAATGAATTGTTTTAATTCTTCTGGACTAGATGATTTGCCTTCTTCACGACCCCAGTTGTTCTTGCCCACCATACGGAATGTGCCATCTTCATCTCTACCCCAATAGATGGTAGGATTGCCATCCCATTTGATAGCAACATCTGAACTATCTTGTGCAAGATTTTTTAAAACTTCTACAGCACGAAGAGCACCGTTGGGTTCTGTGAATACTAGATCTTCTAGGTGGTTAAACTCTCTGCCTACCTTCTTAGGAGCGGCAGCGTCTTCACCTATGCTTTCATTTTTCTTACGGCCAGCACAATGAGCTCGTTGACTAAACCCTTTAGGGTTTGAGCAGTTGATAGAGCGTTTGTACTTCTGGCTCCACTTCTCAGTTATGATTTCAAATGCTCTCATTTTACAATGTCAATCAGTTGTCTCATCCAGCCTATACTGCCGGGTTGATAGCTTTCAATGGCTTCGTTCTTAGGTAACTCGATACCAGAACGTCCCAGAGTTTCTCTGGCTGCTGCGACTAACTCTTCATAGTTAGGCAGCTTTCTAATATACTTGATGATAGATTCTACCGATCTGATATCTTTGACAGAAGCTGTCTGTCCTAGTAGCTGTTTAGCAATGGTGTTCCAATCATCACCGCCTGGTATGGTTTCATCTGTTTCTGCATTCATTAAACCAAACTTAGGTGAATACTTCATACCTCTGGCACGAGCGATAGAGCTTAATAATATATGACGATGCTCTCCTCTGTAGGGGCTGTCTAATGGACTGCCTAACATTGATCCCTGTTGGAATCGAGGATTAGCTGAGAACATAAAATCAGTCTGTGCAAATCCGTTTTCTGGATCTCCATTGATAGGAGTTTTAAGATGCACATTGTCACCAGATAGTTTAACACTATCCTTGCCAAACAGAGAAATTAATTTATCTGCGAATTCTTTTTTGTTGATTTCATTAGCATCAACTGATAGATCTAAATCACCAGAATCTGCTTTACGACCTGTGGTACCTAGCCATTTGATAGGCACACCTTCTTCGTCTTTGTCTGTGGAGAAATCAACTCCGGTTTCTTTTTCTAAGTAAGCGATAGTGGTAGGGATTTCTGCTCGTGTAATTCTACGAGTCAAAGGCTGTTTGTCTGGGCCTTTAAAAACATTCCCACCTTCAAATAATTCAGTCATTTGATTCTTCTTGTCCTAATGCTTTAGATTGTTTTCTGGACTCTACGATCTTGCGTATTCCACGAGTAAATTTAGCTGAATCTTGCCCACGGATAGCATTGATAAATCTACGCTCAAGCTCATCTGCCTGCTCTGGAGTGTAGTTTTTATGAATACTTTCTAATAGGTTAATAGCAGAATTGATGATGTTTGTAGCACGGCTTTCGAATAGAGCGTCTTTGTTACGCACTTCGGCCAGTTCATTTAATTCCTGCAGGATCGATCTTGTTCTAAGTTTCATTATGGTCCCGATTTGTTTATATATTTAACTCAATATAATCTAATTGTAAAGTATTCTTACAATGATGTCAAAAATCCTTATTTTAAGCACTTCTACAAAACTCAGTATAAATACTGATATACACACAAGGAGACAGAAATGTTCAAAAAGATTCTATCATACACATGGGAGTTTTTCTGCGCTGTAGGACAAGCAAAATATGCAGCAGAATTAGCCCGCAACGGCAAATGGCGCGAAGCGCAGGAAATTGCCCAAAAATAATCATGTTTTACGAATTCGAAGAGGTCCCCTATAACCAATGGGGACCTTGGCAAAACCAATGGGGTTACGTTACTACCGTGGCCCAATTTGACGAAGACGATATTCTACTAAAAAGCATCACACCCTGCCGTCGCAAGATCGTCAAGCGTTTCAGCGACTGGGAAGAATGCCAACAAGCGATAGAACTAATTGAACAGGACAGGAGATTTTAATGACACAGACTTATTGGATACCAATGACCGAGGAAGATGTTGAATGGGTAAATAACCCTGAAAAGATTCCAGGAAAGAGTTGATTTATTTTTTTGAGATATATATAATACACAGAGCACACAGGAGATGTAAATGTTTACACCAGAACAATTTATCGATAACGTACAAAACGTTAAGAAGCAGGTAGTTAACACATTCGTAGTTAACGAACAGATCAAAAAAGGTTTGATCGAAGTCATCGATGCACAGACAGCTTTTAGCAAGACTCTAGCTCAAAACGCATTGTTATTCGGCCAGCTTTTTGTAAAGAATTTCCCCGTAGGTACGGCGAAATAAAGCAGTAAAATAGACACATACACACAAGGAGATATATTATGTCTAATCAAATTTTTAATACACCAGAAATGAAACTACCAGAAGTGAAGTTTAATAAGAACGGCTACGAGATCCGCACTGAGATCTTAGAAATGGCTAAAGACTTAGTTGGACAAGAATTCAACTACAAGTGGCAAGGTTGGGAGTTATCTACCAAGCGTGATGACAAGACTGGTCAAATCATTAGTAAAGTAGATATGCCAGAGTTTCCAGGTTTAGATAAAGTACTAGAGACCGCCGAAAAGATGTATTCTTTCGTTAACAACGGCGTGAAGAAATAATAGAGAGCGTAGCTCATATTATACGAAAAAGCCCACTTCGGTGGGCTTTTTTATTATCTAACGGTTGCTAATTTAAAAAATTTAAGTATGCTGATATAGACCCAGCCTATATCAATTTCCCACCAGTGTTGGCGGAACTTGGGATTAGCACCATCAGCGTGATGATTGTTGTGTAATTCTTCACCACCGATCCAGATAGCTAATGGCCATAAGTTACGACTGGTGTCTTTGGTGTTTGTGTTACGATATCCCCACCAGTGAGCTAGTCCGTTGATAACTCCTGCGGCCCAGAATGGTACCCAAATCATTTGGATACCCCACACTAAAAAGCCCCATGGTCCAAAAAGAACAAGGTCTATGACCAACATCAATAGAATACCAAGGCGGCTGTGTGTGGAGTAAACGTTGCGCTCTAGCCAATCATCAGGAGTACCGACTCCTAATTTATTGACCATTGCTGTGTCTTTGCTGGCTTCGTGATATAAAAACGCACCTCCAAACAACACACGTTTGATTCCATAAACTTTAGGGCTGTGTGGATCAGATTCTGTATCGCTGGCTTGGTGATGTTTGCGATGTATGGCGACCCATTGCTTGGTAACCATGCCGGTTGTTAACCATAACCAGAAACGCATGAAGTGATTGATCAATGGATGAAATTGAACTGCTCGATGTGTCTGACTACGATGTAGATATAGTGTAACACAGGCTATAGTGATTTGAACCATCACTAAGGTATAGATTACTTCTAACATATATTATCCTCAAGATTGAGTGGTTGTTATATATAGCAACCACTCTACCCTTGTTAAATGACCATATTAATGGAATTGGTCTGCTTCTGTTGATGTAGCTAGAGCTGTTGTTGATGTAGCGCCAACTGCGGTAGCGATAGCGTCAAAGTAAGGCACGCCCGCCTCACGCTGATGTTTCACCGTGGTAAATCCACGCTCTTGTGCAGCAAATTCACGTTGTTGCATTTCTGAATAACCACGCATACCTGTCTGCTTGTAAGCCTCTGCCATTTCGAATGTAGCAAGATTATTACAATGGAAACCAGCAAGAGTAATAAACTGATAGACAAAACCCATCTTACCAATCTCTGATTGGAAGCTCTCGCATTGTTCTTCAGTTAGATACTTGCGCCAGTTGAAGCTTGGTGAGCAGTTATAGGCCAGTTGTTGATCTGGATAGACTGCATGAATAGCATCAGCAAATTTACGAGCTTGTTCTAGATCAGGTGTAGAAGTTTCAAACCATAATAGATCTGCATAGGGAGCGTAAGCAAGCCCACGAGCAATACAAGCATCCAATCCATTTTTGAAATAATAGAATCCTTCATCTGTGCGCCCCTTGTCATAGTCAATGAATGGTTGATCTGCCGGATCGATATCGCTGGTGATTAGATTACCGCTTTCAGCATCTGTACGAGCCAATATGACCGTTTCGACTTCTGCAACATCAGCAGCCAGTCTAGCAGCATTTAGGTTACGAATAGCCTGACGTGTAGGAATTAGAACCTTACCGCCTAAGTGTCCGCATTTCTTTTCGCTCGATAATTGATCTTCAAAGTGTACTGCGGCAGCACCAGCTTCGATACAGCTTAGGGTTAGTTCGTAGGCATTTAAAGCTCCGCCAAATCCTGCTTCACAATCAGCGATGATTGGAAGATAGAAATCTGTGTTGCCCACTCCTTCTAGTGTTTGTATCTGATCAGCACGGCGCAGAGCGTTGTTAATCTCTTTGACAACTTCTGGAACAGAGTTTACTGGATATAATGATTGGTCTGGATAAACACGACCTGCGGTATTTGCGGCTGCGGCAACCTGCCATCCTGATAGATAAATTGCTTTGAGTCCAGCTTTGGCATGTTGTACAGCCTGCTGTCCGTTATATGCTCCTAGAGTAGGAACAAATGGTTCTGTGGCTAGCAATTGGCGCAATTTTGTCGCACCTCTTTTCGCTAGTGTGTATTCAATCTTTAAACTACCTTGTAGCTTAGTTACGTCTGCCTGTGTGTAATTACGCTTTTTCATTTAGAATCTCCTTAAAAGCCTAGTATTTATGGCAGAGCCGCGAAGTCATATAGAAGACTTGACAAAATCATTAACTGAGTATATAATGTAAGTATGAAAAAAATCATTTTAACAGACGCAGACGGTGTACTACTAGATTGGGAATTTGCTTTTGGAGTTTGGATGGAACAACACGGTTTCCAAAAGCAAGATGATTGGCAGTTCAAATATTGTATCGGTAAAAGATACGGAATTGAGCTCGATCAAGCCAAAAAGTTAATCAAACGATTTAATGAATCAGCGCACATGGGATTTCTTCCTCCCTTACGTGATGCTATGTTCTACGTGAAAAGACTGCATGAAGAACACGGTTATCAGTTTCATTGTATAACTTCTATGAGCGCAGATGAAAATGCTCAAGAATTACGCAAAATGAATCTACGTAAGCTGTTCGGTGAAACTGCTTTTACCAAATTTATTATTTTGGACACAGGTGCAGACAAAGACGAAGTGCTAGAAAAATACCGTGACAAAGGCTACTGGTGGATTGAAGATAAGATTACCAATTGCGTAGCTGGACACGATGTGGGGCTAAAGCCCTTGCTAATGGAGCACGGTCATAATATGGACTATGATCATCCAGAAATTCCACGTGTTAAAAATTGGAAAGAAATCTACGAAACTATAGTGGGTAGATAACTGCGTACTTTATTATAAATAATCCTTGTAACAAGGAGAATAATATGTACTGGGGTTATCATTTAATGCTTGATTGTAGTGGGTGTACCGGTATTGACAGCCGAGAAAATATCTATAATTTTATCAAAGATTTGGTAGATCGTATAGACATGACTGCTCACGGCGAACCCATTATAGAATATCTATTACCTGGAGATCCGAAGCAAGGCTATAGCCTAATGCAGTTGATCACAACATCAAATATCTGTGGGCACTTCATGGAGCTAGATGGCACAGCCTATTTCGATGTCTTTAGTTGCAAAGAATTTGACATTGACACAGCCAAACAGGTAGTTGATCAATATTTCAAACCTCGAAAAATGCGAGTAAACTATATTACACGGCATGCAGATTGATTTTGTAAAAGTACCTTATACCACAGGTCCTAATATGATAAAAAATACAGGACCTGTTTTTATTTCACCACCTAGTCAAGACATTATCAAACAGAAAAAAGTTGAAATAGAAAGATTTGGTCAAGATCTGTATGGTCAGGAAAAGGGCATGGAAAAAATCATTGCTCGTGCCGCAGAGTATTGTAACGTTTATTCTGATCAAGTTTTAGATCTAGCACTTAGATTAGAGGAAGATGTGGCTGTTATGCATCAAGGTCGATTGGCTGCTATCTGTTTTTGTTTTCCTAGCGGATTTATTCCCGGTCAGCGAGTAGGTATGAGTCTAGGTGATATTCACAAAGCCGTTGCTGATGGAGATCAACTAGTCAAAGCATCGCCGGGTATCTCTCGAGTAATGACCGAACAGCCTAGTTTTCGTCGTTGGGTGTGGACCATTACAAATAATCCTAGTTTAAGCAATCATCCTTCGACTAAAATAGATACCGTACCTCAAACTATCGACGATCTTTATTTTAGATGGGAAACACAGACCACAGCACGAGTTGACAACGAAACCAGCTTGTTTTTTGTCAAAGTAGATGTAGTACCTCTTAAAAACGTTTGGGATCGCCGAATATTAGACAGCGTTAATTCTATGTCAGATAGCGTTTTATCCTATAAGAATCTCCATAATATCAAGAAATTACTAAATACTTTTGGGGAGTAGCCATCCCGAAAGGGATTTTCAGATCGTCACTACGGTAGCAATACCCGGTCTGAAGACGAAGCGGCAAGACCATTTTTAGGAGAACTAAAATGGAAATGTTGTTTTCGGCGGCTCTGCTGCCTTGGATTGCGTTCTTCGTAATCGTAATTGCGCTCTTGGCATTCGACTTGGGCGTTCTCAATAAGAAAGATCACGAAATCTCTGTCAAGGAGAGTTTATGGCTTTCTGCATTCTACATAGCAGTAGCATTATTATTTGGATTGGGTGTCTGGTGGTATCGAGGACCAGACGATGCTTTGCTCTACTACACAGGATTTCTTGTAGAGAAAAGTCTTAGTCTAGATAATGTGTTTGTATTCGCGCTAATCTTCTCATTCTTAGGTATACCAAGAATGTATGAACATCGTGTGTTAGTTTGGGGCATATTAATGGCTCTGCTCTTCCGTGCGATATTCATAGGATTCGGTGCGGCTGCTGTGAGTGAATGGCAATGGATATTGTGGTTCTTTGGAGCATTCTTAATCTACACAGGGGTTAAGATGCTGTTTGCCAAAGACGACGATGGTCCTGATTTTGAGAACAACACAGCTTATAAATGGATGCAGAAGCGGATGAATCTAAGCAAGGAATACAGAGGTCACGACTTCTGGTTCAAAGAGAATGGAGTAAGATATTTTACTCCATTGTTCGTTGCTCTAGTATTGATCAACTTCGCTGACATTATATTTGCTGTGGATAGCGTACCTGCTATCTTAGCGATTACACAAGACCCATTCATAGTCTATACTTCAAACATCTTTGCTATCCTAGGACTTAGAGCTCTGTATTTTGCTCTAAGTGCAATGATACATAGATTCCATTATCTGAAATATGCTCTAGCACTGATCTTAGTATTGATTGGTGTTAAGATTGTATTGATGATGATTGGTATTAAACTACCTGCTCTGTTAACCTTAGGTCTAACCTTTGGTCTACTGGCAGGAGGTGTTGGATATAGTCTATATAAAACCAAGGAGGCAGAACATGTATAAGTCGCCATATCATAACATAAAGAAGTCAGACCTCTGGATAAGAGGTGCATTTGTAGTAACTGCCATCGTGCTAGTAATGATAGCAGAATAAAAAAGCCCCGAAAGGGGCTTTTTAATGAACTTCAACTTGATTATTTTTTAATCATATGCCATTGTTCGCTACGGATACGATCAGTGACTGCTTTGGGCAGTGGTACATAATCGAGATCAAGAGCACTCTTACCACCTTTGTCCCAAGCATAAGCAAAGAACTTTAAAACTTCTTGTGTGGCTTTAGGATCCTTAGGCTCACGATATACTAACACGAATGTAGCACCTGTAATGGGCCAAGCATTTTGACCTTTCTGGTTTACCAAACTGATACCCATACCCGGAGTCTTAAACCATTCAGCACCTGCGGCTGCGGCAGCAAATGTTTTGTCATCTGGGTCTACATAACGACCATCACGGTTTTGTAGTTTTAAGTGTGGTATGTTGTTTTTCTTAGCGTAAGCATACTCTACATACCCAATACTTCCTTTGACACGATTAACTACAGCGGCTACTCCTTCGTTGCCTTTTCCCCCTACTGCTGTTGCTGGAATCCATTTGACCGCAGGACCTTTGCCCATGCGCTCAGCCCATTCTTTGCTGACCTCGTTCAAATAGTCGGTGAAAATAAACGTTGTGCCTGAACCATCTGCACGATGTACTATGGTAATATTTTGATCTGGTAACTTCTTTCCGGGATTCAAGGCTGTAATTTTAGCATCATTCCATTTGGATATAGTTCCAAGATAGATTTCTGCTAAAACTGTGCCTGTGATTTGTAGTTCGCCAGGTTTAAACCCATCAAGATTTATGATAGGAACAACACCTCCTAACACTGTAGGAAACTGAATTAGGCCTGCAGTGGCCAGGTCTTCAACTTTTAGAGGAGCATCTGTGGCTCCAAAATGAACTGTGCCACCTCGTATTTGTTTAACACCACCTGAGCTGCCAATACTTTGATAGTTGAGTTTTACACCTGTGGCTCGTTGATAATCTTCAGCCCACTTGGCATAGATTGGATATGGGAATGTAGCACCTGCTCCGGTGATTTCAATTGCTTGTGCTGAAACGGCAAAACTGAATGCCGCCAGTAGTGTCAATAATTTTTTCACTATAATCTCCTTGTGTGTTAAGTGAATGTGCTCATGCACAAAGGTACTTAGTTACAGAGAGATTACAAATTGATTACAAAAAGAAAGTGCTCACTTCAGGATGCCATTCCGGGGCACGACTCCCATAACATCCAGCCCAGCAGCCGGGCACACCTAAAGTAACGATAACGTCCTAAGGTAGGTGTCAGTCTTGCTTCTCGATAGTATAATCTGCTTCAGTACTATCGGGATAGCGTGTGGTTAATTTACGAACGATGTCAGCACGGCTTTCACCTTCGATACGTGCGGTTCTGCCTGATGAGTTCTGTGTTACCAAATACGTTCCTGGGCCATCATTAGCATCATCTTCTGCTTCTGGTTCTTCTTTCTCGCCAGAGTTATAACTAATAGGAAACTTGTTCTTGATATCCGACACAGCCTTAGAAACGTCATACCCACCTTTAACAATTTCTGTAGAGTTTGATTTAATCTCTTCACCGTTCTGTTGGATAGCATCAGCGATGCGTTTCATTAATCCTGGAAATAGTTCAGCAAACCTTTCGTCTTTGCGTACGGTTTGATTACCATTATTAATTTGATTGGTAGGTGCATGGATCTGCCACTTACCATTTACATCATCTGCGTTAGCTTTGTCAAACACAGAAATAATAGGACCTTCATCTGCATAACGATTAAACCAAGTAGCACCCGAACTTGATCCGGTACAGAATGAAGCATTAAATCCATGTGCATTGTTAAAGTTATAACAGGCGCCATAGTTGTAAGGAATTGTAACTAAGAAACGCTCATCATCGATTAGAGTAGTCTCTTTCTTTTCACGTTTATGTTTTTCAATTACTTCAGCGTCTTTGATTCTATTGAGTTCATCACGATACTGCCTGTCTTGTATGATTGCCTGTATCTGACGTAGATTCTTAAACTTGTTGAAGTCTTGATGTTTTTCCTGTAGCTTGCCGCGTGTGCTCAGAGCTTTCCAAGCACCCAGTGCATCGCCGCCTTCGCCGTTGATATCCTCGTAGTCAGCAACACCGTTGATGTACATACGAGTCAACCATTCATCAAACTTGCCGTCCTGTGAAATATCACCGTAGTCTGTGCTACGCAGTGAATCATCTAACAATTCACTCCATACCTTTAATAGTTCTTCATCTGTGGGTTTAGGACCTAACTTGGCTACTTTGGCACGAGGTAATGTGCTGTCGTGACGCATGGCGATGCCCAGCATCTTCATTGTTTTAGGATCTTTGATCTTGGCAGCTACGTTTGCCTCTTGGATTATTTGATCTAATTTCATCCTGAAATCAAACTCCTCTTAAAGAATGTCAGTACCGTGCCTAACTTTTGTGTGTCGCCCTGTGATATATCTTTGAGCAATTGTTGAGGTCCTTCTGAACGTTCTGCATTCAGTCCTCTACCTCCATAGCGGCTGCGTTCGATATTACCTGTCTGTTCTGGATAGTGATAGCTGGCAGCCATTAATACTGCAGAGTTCACTGCTGAATTAATAAATTCAGGAGTTTCTTTGCTGCCTGCTTCTAATGACTCAAGACCGTTTTGCAAACTTTCAATTTGATTTAATTTACGTCTGGCTTTTTCAAAAGCATCATTCTTGATCTGATTGGCCACGTGTCCCTTGATGTCAGCTATGGCTGCCGTGATTGCTTTGATCCATAGAGGTCTAAATTTTTTCATCAATGTTTCTTGTGTGACCGTGGCACCATCTGCGCCTTTCTGTTGATCAGCACGTTTACGCTGTTTGTCTGACACTGCGGTAGTATTCTTAGCTACATAAAACTTCTGTAGTTTACCAATTTCACCTTTAAGAAAGTCGATGATGTTCCCGCCACGACTATCAGAAGAAGTACGAACTTCACCTCCTGCGGAAGCCACTGCGTCATAGGATCCTGTGTTACCGCCTCGGGCTCTGATTGCACCTACACCAGTAACACCGATAATAATAACCCATGCACCGCGGTAGGATTCTTTTAGATCACTCCAGGATATCTTTTCTATCTGACGATAATTTAAATCGTGTGCTAGTTGTAGAGATTTATGTAGATGTTTTATCACAGCTTCGCCACCTGGCTTACCTGTAATAAGGTTCATTGAAGTTGATGCTTCGTTAACATGACCTTCTAACAGCTGAGCAAAGATTTGGCAGGCCTGTAAGTTCATTTTAGTTACACCAGCTTTGTTTTGCATCGCCGAAATATTCACGAGCGAATCCATTACGGATTAATTCGGCACGTAGACTTACACCATTTAGAATGATGTCTCCCAATACACGACCGCCGAATTTATCCCATCCGTAGAGCGTAACCTGATGTTTTTGAGTTCTGGCCACGGCTGATTTAGTAAATTCTGTTGCGGCTTTTCCTCTAGCATCTTCTGAAGGGCACTGAGCTCTAAATCCTTTTTCAGGAGTGTCGACTCCGTAGATCCTAATAGCAAGTTCTGGTTTAAGCGGAGCGGGAAGAAACGGCGCACTAATTACCACCGTGTCGCCGTCATTTATCCTTAAAATTTGTGCATCATAAGTAACACCCTGCGGTGTCTTTTGTGCTATGGCCAATGTGGGCACAGCCAACAATAATAATAGTAGTTTTTTCATAATAAATCCAATGTTGTGTATTTATACTGCTTTTTCAGTATATTCACATTTTGTCCAACCCAATAGATATTCTGCTTTCCAGTCGTTTTGTTTAAATCCTTTAAGATATTGCCATTGCGGTCTTTCGGCCCATACTCTGCGAGCAGCATCTTGCCAGTCCGTATGACGAATTGTGTACTCCATCATGATCATACGTGTCTTAAAATAACCGTAGTCGGGGCTATCGAATTCTATGTGTAAGACTTCAAACACCGTTCCGTCTTCTGAGACAGCGTCTAGAGCAAAATCAAATCCCCATTTAGGTCGAGTATTTAGAAGATAACCTGCTGTGGGTATCTGTGTCTGTAACTCTCTGAGTTGTTCTACAGCAGCCCGAACATAATCGCAACGATGAAGTATCAGACTATGATCCAATATTAATCCTAGATCATCGCTTTCTAAACGAAACCAAGGTTCCTGCCAACATCGATGATTAAGACAGGGATAGTCAATAGGATGTCCCATGGCTGCATAGAACTTCTGCTCTGCTTGGTTTAATTCAAATCCATCTTTATCGTAGTATTGGAAATCTTCTTTTGTAAGATCGTCTACGGTTTTGCTACATTGAGGATTTGATATAAGATTAGTATTATATCTACTAAACATTTTAGTTGTAACCGCGTTCTATCTTTTCTTGTTCTGTTGCGTTAAAGTTTGCTGCTTGGCAATGAACACATCCGCACTCGGTGCAGTGATCACAAGAGTCATCTACGCAGCTATGGCCACAATGTGCTGAATGTCCGCAGTGATTACATTTAAACTCATATTGTTCGGTCTTTGTCATCTATCGCTCCTCCTGTGACCCAAGCTGTACAGCTACGATCACCTGCGCATTTAAAATGTAAAAAATTACAATATCCTAAATCTGCCTTGTGTATTGTGGCCATAGCATCTGTTTCTTTGCTGTCGCCTTTGATACCATCCTCAATACATGCCCACATCTTGTCCGAAACATCAAAGGCAGCACAATTGCCGCACTTCATAGTTTTAGCAGTCTTTTCTGTGATACCCCAACGTTTGGCCGCATCCTTCCAGTATGATTCTGGTTCGTCCGGATTGGCAGGACCGTAGTGATATTCGTCTATGGCTTTCTGACGATTCTTTAAGTTAACGTCAATGTCGTATGTAGCAATAGGACAACCTTTATTGGCTGCTTCTACAATGTTGATATATTTTCTGTACATCATCTCTGTTCAATCCAAGTCATTGCGGCTAGTGCGTCTTTACCAGTGTTAGGACTGGCTACGGCCAATGTCAGTGTGTCGCTGACTGTGCCCATACTACCTCTTCCAAGTTGATATACAGTGTCTCTATCCAGTCTAATACCTGTACCTCCGCCGCCAATAACGAATCCTGAATCAAGGTCAATGCCGTTGGTGTAAGCAGTGGCTGAGATGTCGTATTGTGTAAATGCGTTGGCATCGGGCATATCCACAAAGTTAGCATTGGTCAGTGTGGCATTACGAATCAGTTTGTAAAATATACTGGTGTTGTCTATGGTAGCCGCTTGGAAGAATGTAGGCAACACAATACCTTTCAATGCAGTGCTTTTTAATCTAATAGACAGTATAGGATAGAATGTATTGGCTAATGCCATACGCCTGCCTGTAATAGGTCCAGTTACATTCTGTGCGATACCCAATTTGGTCGCTTCACCCTCTGATATAAGGCTGTTAGATCCCTGATAGAGATAGTGTGTGCCTGCCACACCTGTGAGATTTTCTAACTCTAATCTAATGGGCAGAAAGGGAGTTGAGCTCCAAGGCACAGCAGATCTATTAGCGTGGTTAAATGTGTGGATGATGTGTGTGTATCCGTCGATCACATAGCCTATGGAGATCTGTCCCGCACCATACCACTCGTATTCAAAACTCACCATCTGGGTTTTAGTAGCGTCGGCTACAATGCCACTGTCTCCTAGACCATCTAATCGATCGCCGTTCCACTGGCTGCGTGGTACTCGATTCTCAACCAACACACCCGATGTGCTGGTGCGTACCACTA
>JACCDG010461069.1_pt1 | contig 14154 bp, 10 predicted proteins | sample 7442471 | NCBI WGS metagenome assembly JACCDG01 (sample SAMN15323444, study PRJNA562643) | freshwater metagenome | isolation source: river surface water | place: USA:Blue River Watershed | collected 2017-08-17
ACCAAAGAACTACTATGAACAAAGCAGCACTCGTTGAACTCGTCCACGGTAAGGTCAACGGTACGAAAGTACAGGCCGAAGAAATCGTGGAGAGTATCATTGCAGAGATCACCAAGACATTGAAGAAGGGCGACGAAGTATCGATCGCAGGTCTTGGAATCTTTTCAGTGAAACCTCGCGCAGCTCGCATGGCTCGCAATCCAAAGACTGGTGAACAGGTCAAGGTTGCAGCTACTCGCGTGCCAAAATTCCGCGCAGCAAAGGCGCTCAAGGACGCCGTAAAGTAATACAGAAATAATATTCGATCGAATATTATGTAACAAAAACACTATCGAGTAATCGATAGTGTTTTTGTGTATACTATTAGGTATGTTTGGAACAAAAGAACCATTTCGCTCTCCTGCTGAAGAACTCAACTGGCTTGCTGAGCAATCACAAAAAGAATACATCTTGCAAAACGAACCCCACAAGAATCTTGAGAGTGCAACACGTGCAACTGTTGAGCAATATGCACGTGCCGAAGCCAAAGACTTTCTCCACGAAACCCAAGTACTCCCCACCCATAGCGCAGAGCGTATCGTACTCAAACTCAAACCAGAAGCGCATGATACAAAGATCGAAGAGCTCTTTGGCCTCATGCTTGAAAAGGGTGTGAAGAATGCACTCGACGTTGTTAGTCGGATGAATGATGCACACCTCGAAGATGACTTTCATCGATTCCTCGTCCAGTACCTCCACACAATCGGCGCAATCCCGGGTCTTCGTGAGACCAGTCCGCTCGCAGTGGAGCTTGGTCACTCACTCTTTGCTGTCACACTTCCAAGTGCGGGGAACGATGACAAGGCAGGGTTCAAAAACTTCATCCAGGCAATGAAGCAGTTCTATGTCGGAATGCTCACTGTCGCCGATCATTACAAAGCACAATACTATGTACTCGAGCTTGCGGTGCAAAACCATGGACGAGACATTTCACTCTATGCATCTATTCCAAAAGAGAGTGATCAAACATTTGAAAAACTTGTTCATGCGTACTACCCGACCGCAATCATCGATGAAGTCACTGACGATTACAATATTTTTACTCCGACAGGTTCCGGCATTGCCGGCAGCATCGCACACCTCGCAGAGCCTGCTATTTTCCCTTTGAACACTGATGAAAACTTCGAGCATGATCCACTCAATGCTCTTATTGGTTCCCTTTCACAACTTGAGCAAGCAGGCGAAGGCGCTGCAATCCAGGTCATTATCACGAGCGACGTTGACCAACCAAACAAACTCTACACTTCAGTCATCGAAGCTGCACAAAAAGGCACTGACTCTGTAAAAAATCTGTACAAAGATATGACTCATTCAGTCCTCGCTGGTGTCGGCAAAGGCCTGCTCTCATTTTTTGATACACCGAAGAGTCCTGATGAAACGAAAGAAAAAAATATTGATACCCGAGGCATTGAACTGGCAACGCTCAAGAACAAAAGCCAGAGTCTCTCTGCGAGTATCAGAGTTATCGCTTCTGCAACAAACCTTCCTCGAGCACAGAGTATTCTCACCACAATCAAATCATCATTCGCACAGTTCACCCTTCCCAACTCCAACTCTATTTCTTGGACTGACACAAAAGTCTCAGCTATTCCTGCACTTGTGCACGATTTCAGCTTCCGAACACTCCACCCCGAAGAACTGATGCCGTTGTCAGTGAATGAACTCGCAACGTTGTTTCACTTCCCTGTCGGACTCACTGCCGCACCAGAACTCAAGGAGTCATCCGCATCAAGTGCCCCTGCGCCAGTATTTTCTAATGCTCCCGGTATCAGCCTTGGTACCAACACGTATCGTGGGCAAACAACTGATGTCATCTTTGCGCGTGAAGACCGTGTTCGGCACACCTATGTTATTGGGCAAACAGGTACTGGTAAGACTATGTTCCTGTTGAACATGATTATCCAGGATATCAAGAATGGCGATGGTTGTTGTTTTATGGATCCACACGGAAATGATATAGAAAAAATTCTCGCAAATATCCCTCCAGAACGTATCGACGATGTCATTTACTTTGACCCTGCATATACCGCACGTCCGATGGGGCTCAACATGCTCGAGTATGACGAGCGATTCCCTGAACAAAAGATTTTTGTTATCAATGAACTTCTTGGTATTTTCAACAAACTCTTTGATATGAAGGTCGCCGGCGGTCCGATGTTTGAACAATATTTCCGCAACTCCGCAGGTCTTATCATGGAGGACCCCGCATCAGGATCTACACTCCTTGAGATTGCCCGAGTTCTCACTGACAAGCCATTTCGCGATATGAAACTCTCCAAATGTCGAAACCCTATCATCAAACAGTTCTGGGAAAATGCAGAAAAGACAACTGGTGAGAGTGCACTTGCAAACTTCGTCCCCTACATCACCAACAAATTCGACGTCTTCATTTCAAATGACATCATGCGCCCTGTTGTAGCCCAACAAGAAAGTGTACTCAACTTCCGCGACATCATGGACAAGAAAAAGATCTTGCTCGTCAACCTTTCCAAAGGTCGTCTCGGTGATATCAACTCAAATCTCATCGGACTACTCCTGGTCGGCAAGATTACGATGGCAGCACTGTCCCGCGTCGACATCGTCGGCCGCGAACAAGTGAATGACTTTTATCTCTATATCGATGAATTCCAAAATGTGACTACTGATTCTATCTCCACCATCCTCTCCGAGGCCCGCAAATACCGCCTCTCACTCAATGTCGCCCATCAGTACGTCGAACAACTCGATGAAGGTATCAAAAATGCAGTCTTCGGCAACGTCGGTACTATGGTTATTCACCGCGTCTCTCCTGAAAATGCAAATATCTTTGAACAACAACTTGCACCAACATTTACTCCTGCCGATGTCATTAAACAAGAGAACCTCACCTGCTACATCAAAATGCTCGTAAACGGCGTTCCGGTCAAAGCATTCAATTCAAAGACTCCCTACCCTCCAACAGGAAACACCGAGATTGCTCAAAAGATCAAAGAGCTCTCATACCTCAAATATGGCCGCCCTCGAGAAGAAGTGGAGGCTGAGATTATGGCGAGATATCAGAAATAGCTATTTCGTAATCTTATCGATGCAATATTCGAGATATGAACGAGTGTTTTCAGATAAGCCTGCATTTCGCACTTCTTCATAATCAAACAACGGTGTTTTTTCTTCTCCGATAGCTTCTACGGTTACCTTAAAATTCTCCAACTTCATTCCATTCTTCTGATCGTATAAGAAAATACCAACAAGAATTATATGTTCATGCGCGGATAATTTTCCTTGGTCTTCGAGACCTTTTATGGCATTGATGAATTCTGGATATTGATAAGACTCGGCCTTATATAGCTCTTTCAGTGCGTCAAACGATTGCTCGGAGAGCTCCGTTTTATCATACAAGGTGATACACCGCTCGATATGATTTGAATAATTTACTGGGAGGAATGATTCGAATCTCATACGTTAACTCTTTGTACTTCAAGCTCTTTTCTCTGGAGGATACCTTTTATCGCTTCTTGGTACGACAACATATGTTGCTGTACTTTATGAATCAACATCTCAGGTGTTGCGTCTTGCATATAATAGTAACCTTTGCGAGAAACAGTATCCGCATCAAATACCGACTTTTCTTTCTGATCTCCAACGGCAACATCCGGAAATTCAAGTTTGTCTCCGATCTTTGTTTCTGACAAAAACGCGGCAGTATTTGCAGAAGTATTTTGTGAATAGTTCACTGCACCGCCCTCACCTGGTCGATATTTGAGATACATATTTGATAAGCGGTTCGCAACCGAATATATATCTTCATGCTTTGTAAAAAGCTTAAATGGTGCAATAGTAAGCTTGTTCTGCATAAAGACTTCCAATGATTGAATCTCTCCTTCTTTCTCTGAGAGATAATTATTGAATCGTTTTGCCACCGTAGCCCCCGATTCAGCGTCAATAAATGATCCATCGGGTTCGAAATACCCGACTGTCTCTTGTGTGAGAAATTGTTCATTGTGTTGCTTAATCGTATTCAAAGTACTTTGTGACATCTTTATGTATTCATATGCAATGTATTTTGTCTTTTCATCAACACCCTCTTTAAGTATCGTTTCTTTTGCAAGACTTTCCATACAGTGTTCGATTGTAGACGTATCTATACGTTGTAACAAATGATGAAGTTCTTCATGTTCGAAAAGGGGTGCAATAGCATTAAATGCATTTATGCCAATCCCTGCCGTATGAAGAAAACTGACTGATCGCTCAAAGGGTTCTACTTTATCAAGGCTGAGTCCACGAAATTCATATACAGTATCCCCGTTCGTTTCTCCAAGAACTTTCACACGGTCCGAATATCCATGATTTGCAATCACTCCTCCACTTACCTCCTCTCTTCCGCCCGGCACTCCTGCCCATCCTGATAACGCCAACATATTTTGCACCATATGTACGTGAGGATGATGAGATGAATTGAACTGTTCTCCTCCGAGCGATATATGACACCCTCGTGCAGATTGTTCATGAATTGTGTCCGGACTAAAATTGAAATCCAGGTATCCAAGCTCTGAAAGTAGTTTCATTTCAAGCATCACCATATACGGATTGTCAGTCGGATGTGTTGCGACCTCAAAAGCTGCATCGTTTCCTCTCCCTACAGCTGCGTGTTTTGCAACTTCGCCAAGTTCGGCAGAGAGAGAACTATTACAGTGATCACGAAATCGATTTGCAGTATGCTGAGTAATTTCATATTCCATACCGATTGATACATGTAATCCTTGTGGTATATCCTCATTCGAATAATTTTCTAGAACTTTTTTATAGGATTCAAGATTATCAGAGAGTGTTTCAAATACATCCGCTACATTTTCTGCGGCTTTTGATTCGATTATTTTTAGAAATTCTAAAGCTACAACTGTTTTACCTTTTTGTGATGAAGCGATTTCATATGTGTCGACAAAGTTTATGATTTTTTCTCCGACTAAGTTGCTTCCTGTAATCTCGTTGAGCACTTCTTTAGCATTGGCAAGAGAAAGTATCTTTGAAATATCAGCTGCAAGCATACCTCTACGCCCTCCCTGGTCTTCTAATGCTTTATTTCTCTCGATAGAAACTATCTGCTCTTTCGAGACCATTTCAGTGATAGATGTCAGATCAACACCCTGCTCCATTGCATGAGCAATAATTTCATGAAAGTATTTATTAGTAACTTCTTCAGGCTTATCTCGCATACAAATCTTGATAAAGATATCTGAAGAAGATTTATCCATGGAAGCAATGTTCTTTTTTAAAAATGAGAGCGCATTGTTTCGCAAAGGATCAGACTTTATGTCATCATATTCTTGCAATATGAGTGGAATAAATTCTGCGGACTGGTCCTTATGGACTTGTTCGAGCTGTTGATTATCCCCAAACTGCATTGCCATTGTCGGTAAATCGGTTAAAAAAACTTCCAACCTATTCTGTAGTGGTGCACCTTTATCCATAATTACCTGCAAAAATTCATATATCTGTTGATAATACAGCGGCCGGAGTTCCTCATACGAGAGTGCAAGCTGTCCAACCTTTCGATATTCTTTTTGTTCAATAAACTGTCGTTGGGCTCGGACACCAACTGAGGCGATAAACAATTCCTTTTCTCGTTCGCTAAATGACGTAATTTTATCAAGATTATCAAAGACATAGGTGTCACCATCAAGAAATCTTTCTCGTGCTTTATCAACTGCAATATCTTTTAGTTCTTCAGGGGACATATTAGTACGCGCATACAGCCAACGAAATGATTCAAGGTGATTAATGGCTGTGTGGATTTTATGTGGTATGCATTTCTTAAAAAACTCCTGTATTTCTGGATCATTAAGCACTGCTTCATGTCGGCCAGCATACTGATCAAAAAGTTTCTGCAAAGACTCTATGACTAAATAGTCTCCATTGTACATGTTCATCACTCCTCGCTTTAATGCCGCTTCTATGCCGGGAACATTCGATGGAAAGCCTGCAAAGCCATTTTCTCGTGGATCATGTCCTTGCTTTAAGATTGAAAGAGATGCTTTAGTTGCCAACTCTTTCAATAGCGGCTGTTCAAAAAAAGTAGTCGTGTTGTAAGGAATATTGGATATGTTGCAAAAATTAGCGATTGTAGTTTGAGTTATATCGTTCTCACTTTCAAGAAGTTTGCTATGTATAAAAGTGGTACTTTTTTCACGAGGATATAATCCTGAAGAATCAAATCTATTCACCACGTCTTTTAAGATACCGAAATAACCAGACTCGATATTTTGAGTAGCCATTGTTTCAAATGCTTCAGTGATTATTTTTTCTTTATCAAAAGAGAGACCTATTTGATTCATCACCGATTCAGTTTTCGCTAGCAACTCAAGTGGTTCGCCGTTTTTGAAGATATCATCATAGCGAGTCTGAAGAGACGCTCCTATTTCTGCCTGAAAATCAAGGTCTTCAGCGGGATATTTTTCAACATAGCGTGTGTACAGATCTGCGTCTTGGTTATAATTGGCAAGAGAGGCCACGGTCCATTTTTTCAGGAAAGATTTCACTCTCATATCTCCAAGAAGATCCTTATCTTCCCATAGCAAATCCCTTGGTAGCAATGATTTAATATCATCCAACACTTCACTACTATAGTCATAACCATTTTCATCCTTCAAAACATCGGCTCCCAATAATCCCTGTAAAAAATGACGTGGTTTTTCAAAAAGTGCATCTTGTTCCTCAGGCACGACATGAAGATAGTCAATATCATTGAACTGCCGTAAATAATCCTTTGCTAAATTAGCCGCTAAATATTTATCTTTACACGCCTGGACTAAAGGTATGACTAGTGATTCATCTTTTTTTGCAAAAACACTCTTCAAAAAAGTCTCGAGTCGCGCTTCCATCTCTGGCTCCATTACATATTCATTAGGATTTGGTAATGAAAAGATAGTGAGCAACTCCTGATATTGATCATCGAATGTATGTTCTTTTTCAGGAATTGGTGAAGTGGTCGGAGGTGTTTCCATGTATGTCTAGTATACCCCACAGAGGATACAGGTTGAAGCAACATCAATGTATAAATAGAAATATTCTCCTTTTTATCTATTGACATTTCGTCATAAATTTGCTAAAATGTCAAGTATATTAGAAACCCAAAGCATTTGTGCGCTATACTTTCCCTATGAATACTAAATCAACCGAAAATCCCCCATTGCCAGATGACAACTATGTTGACTCTCACCTTGAACACCTCCGCAACAAAGAAGGCGCCGATGATGTTGATAAAAAACTAAATACAGACAAGGAGATCGGGGACTATGTGGATCCGCACCTTCAACAACTTCGTGACAGAGAAAAGCAAAGACTTATTGAAGAGAAGCGCGAGGAATTGCGAGAAGTGTTAAAGAAGGAAGCATTCCCTTCAAAGGAAAATACCATTTGGGAAAAGCCTGTTGCTGAAGAAGAAGAAGTGGATATGGATACATTCCTTGGAACAAAAGAAGTCGAAGAAACAGCCGACGTGCTACCAGTAGCTCAAGAACCTGTTCAGAAAAAAAACCGGTTTCAGAGAGCATTATCATGGGCTAAGGGTATAATCAAGAGCCCAGAAGCTAAAATGGTAGGAACAGCAATAGTGGCAGCCACTCCTACAATGGCACACACAACTGCCGAAAAAGTGTTCGCGGGCGAAAGACTATCTATGGTCAGTACATTTAATGACTCTACAAAACACGCAATGAATACTATTGATTTCAATACTGCTCGAAAAGTTACTGAAAAACCAGAAGGGTATAAAGAGATCAAGAAAGACAATAAAACCTATTTTTACAAAATTACCGAGAGTAAAAAAAATGGAGGAGAAGTAGCAAAACCAATCGCTAAAAAAACTGTAAAGAAACAGGAACACCGCCTCACCCCTAAAAAACATGTAACGCTCAACAAAGGAGAAGGGTTTCATCAGGCTGAAAAAACAAAAGATCTTGATCTCGTTTACGTAGTAGAAGAAAATCAAGACACCAAACCTGAGCAGCCCGACCCATTCGCTGCATTCGCAAAAGATGGAGAAGCAATCTATGCTCCAAACGGACGCATTGCAGCTGAGGTTTTTTATCAGGTACGATCAAGTAATGACATAAAGGATGGCGGTATGGCGAATACTCAACATAAAAACGCTCTAATCCGACTCAGAAATGACAACGGATGGACAGGAGAATATGTTATAGTAACACCCGAGAAATTTGCTGAACTTTTTGGAGGATCTCACAGCTTCCAATCAAATGAAAAAATTGAGGAAGTAAAGGCGCTTTTCGCAGCAAGTGCCCCCTCTTCAGAAAGTGATATCGCTGTAAATACAAAGTAGTCTTTCAGAGACATGCTTCTCAAGAATCCCCTTCGGGGGATTTTTGGTTTCTATTGACTTTTTTGTATAGCAGAGTACAATGGTACCCGGAAATGCACATTTTTAATCAAAAAAACTAACTACCATGAGTAACAAAACACTTCCGAAGAGTGGAGTAATTAGCGATTATGTCTTTGCTATTAGAAAATCTATTTTCGAAGCTGAACAAAAAATTGAAAAAACATTGCGTACGATGGAACGTTACGTATGCTCTGGACCATCTGTAGATGCCCGAGCGTTTGTAAAGAAGCTCCATGACGAAGGTGTGAAAATTGTTTATTTTTACAAATTATATCCTGAACAAATTGAGGGTTTTGTAAAAATAATTCAGGAAATTCCTGAAATGGTAGATACTCAATTCCATGCAGTAGAAACTATTTTTGAAAAAGGTGCAAAGAAAAGGATACATAAATCCGTTCAGTACCATGAAGAAATTTATCATCTTGAAAAAGAATTTGACAACGGATTGTTGTTAAAAATGGCTGCTTAAAAAATTATTTCTTACAAAGTGCCTTCCGTATACGGAAGGCTTTTTTTATTGTTATACTAGTTACATATGAACCCTCACGAATCCTCCGATCTCTTTCTCATCTCTGCACACGAGCTCCGCACTCAACTCTCAGCTATGAAGTGGCTGCTCAAAATGCTGATAGATGGCGACCTGGGCTCCCTCAATGATGCTCAACTTTCAATGCTCCGACAAGCCGCGGGGGGTAATGAGCATATGATCGCACTCATCAATGAAACCATGACCGTGATCAAAAACGGGGATACGTCTGTACCGTACCAGTCTACTGCTGTTGATATGGGTAGATTGATCGAAGATGCGATACGTGACTTCACGAGCGAAGCGGCTCAGAAAGGTATCCATATCCGCTATACCTCCCCTACTGCACCTGCAGTTATCATCGGAGATACTGCAAAGCTCGCGATCGTCCTTCACAACCTTATTGAAAATGCTATCAAGTATGGCAACTCTGACACTGATATCAATATCATCCTTGCAACCGGTGAACACGATGTAGCGATTTCTGTTTCAAATACCGGCATTGGTATCCCCCCGAGCGATCACTCAAAGATTTTTGGTAAATTCTTTAGAGCATCAAATGCATCCATAGGGCATGATGGTACTGGGCTAGGGCTCTACGCCACCAAGCAAATTGTCGAACGACACCATGGAAGTATTGTTTTCAACAGTACGATCGACGGACTGACTACCTTTTCACTCCAATTCCCCCGTCTTGAGAATAATTCCCAATCCTCAGTAAGTGCGCTATAATCGGTTTATATGAAAAAAGTATTGATTATCGAGGACGATTCCTTCCTCAAAAACCTTGAAAGTGCAAAGTTCAGCCACGAAGGCTTTGACGTAGTATCTGCATCAAACAAAGCTGAGGTTGAAGCAGCCCTTGCAGAAGCAGCTCCCCAAATCATCCTTCTTGATCTTATGCTTCCTGATATTGATGGACAGGTACTTCTCGGCGAGCTGAAGACAGACCCAAAGACAAAAGATGTGCCCGTCATCGTCTTTTCAAACCTCGCTGATGAAAACACTATGAAGCGAGTACTCGATGCAGGCGCCGCTGACTACATGGTAAAGTCAAACTTTACCCTCAGCGATGTGATTGAAAAAATCAATACTCTCGTTAAATAATTCCTTCAAAAAAATATCCGCCACTGTGGCGGATATTTTTTATTTATTTATTACAATCTGAAATCTTTCTTGATATACCCCTTGTCGACAACCACTGGAGTCTCAATCGGAACTTTGGTATATGTACCGTCAGGATTTTTCTTATCAACAACAATCTTGTATTCCCCATTAGAGATGAGACAGTAGTACTTACCCATGCGATTTGATACGCGATGCGCTACCTCGACACCGGTTGCGGTCGAAAGTACTCGGACAATCGAGAATGGCACCGGATCGCGCGTGTATCCTTCATACACTTCCCCTTTAGGCTTGGCACGGATACCCAGACGCTTGAGGATAACCATGAGTACATAGAGCGCCACAATACAGATGTTGTATGTCGTTGCAGACACGAGTACTGCGATGACTGAGAACGCAAAACCAATAACAAAGAGTACGTCGGCAACCCGAGCAATCACTACATCGCGATGATGATAGAAGCTCGTGAGCGCGCGCTCTTTCTTTGCAAATTCATTCCAGTCAAAGTTGACCTGATCGAGTGGGATATTTTTTGCAATAATACCTCCTTCTTGAGTGACTTCAATCGTCTCTCCGAAATAGAGATCGCCATACAGTTCATCACTATTTTTTCCTGCAAGTTTTACCGATGGGAAGTTGTAGTTGGACTTATTCGCCATGAGTTTATACATACCGGGACCAACCAGGAATCCATAGCGTCCATCGATATCAGTAATAGAGGTTGCAATCTCATTCCCTTCCATATCAGTGAGTACGACATACGCAGGATCAAGCGGCTGCTTGGTCACACTGTCATAGACGACACCCCACGGTGGTGTGCGCTTCTTGAGACCAAATGCAACGAGCAATAGTGTCCACAAGCGTCCGATCAACAAACCAATATCATAGAAGGATAACGGATTGAGGAACAACGCACCGATCAGTGGTGCAAGCGCTGCTGCTGCAATACCAAGACCTGACATCAGCTTACTGCCAATATTCCATCCGGATGTTTTGAAAAAGCTATTTGAAGTCGAGGTGGTATCTGTTGGAACTGTATCATTTCCTCCCCCGGAAGTCGGTTTACACTCATTTGGATACTTCTCGCAAAATGTTGGTGTGTGACATGATTCCGGATGGAGCGTACAGGTATTGTCATCTATTGGCTCACACGACGCAGGATCAAGCTCGCACTGGCTTTTCCCGGGACAATCAGTTGCACTTTTTTGTATTCCATCAATAGCTGGACAATAATCAGTTTCAGGGAGTGGTGGGGGTGGACATTGTGATGGACTAGATTGAATACCATCCTGAGGGCAATAATCTGTAAATATTGGCGGACAATCGTCTGGGCTTGATTGTGGACCAAGGATATACGGACAATAGTCCATATTATTGGATTCATTATCATCCTTATTACTCACACATCCTGAGTCATCAGGATAGTCTGTAAAACCATCACCATCGTTATCTTTATTATCACTACATTCATAGGTGGGAGGACTTCCACCATCCCTTGTTGTCTTCCTCCAATCAGTTTTTACACAAAAATTAGAACCGAGAGAACAATCAAATTTGATGTAACCGAAATTTTGAGTCCATGCATACCCAGTAAATTCACCTGAACTATTGATTGTTACCTTGAAATTATTAACAGGGCTTGTCGCATTGTCACCTCCACATGCAGTATCTTTAAATCCATTAGAATCAAGATCGCAATTGACTTCACTATTAAAATTCACCCAACCTGCAGTATCGCCCCAAGCCCAACCCGAAAGGACACCATTACCGTCATTGGCTACTTTGTAGTGAGTATTCCCATCAGTACAAACCCCCGCTTCCCATAAACCTGTGTTTGAATTTTTCTTTTCATTCGCACAATCAAGAGAAATATACCCGAATGCCTGCCCCCATACATACCCACTGAGATACGAATCATGCACAACAACATTCATGTGTGACTTATCTTCTGCAGAAACATTTGCAAAATACCCAAAGTTTATTGATGATGTCGAAGAAACGGTGCAATCTGTAGTCTCACAAAGCTGAGCGGTATGATTGCCGCTTTCGATTGTCCCTGTCGCAGCATAGGCAATACCAAATGAGAACGCAAAAATAATTGCAACAATAACACTACTTCGCAGCAAGATCTTTTTCATATACATATTGTACCAACTTTTACACAGTTTCCTATTGCATTGATCCACAGCATCACCTATACTGGTATCAGAACAGACGTTCCTCAATTCAATCAACACCCAATCTCGCATACGCGAGAACATTCCAAGTCCTGGAACGAAGATAGTAAACTATCCTCATACAATAAAATAACTCACATATAAAGGATCTCTCTCATTATTCGAGGATCCTTTTTTATTTTGGTATATAAAAAAGAAGCTTTACGAAAATCACTGCGCGTTACACCTGCCAAAGGTGTATTTTTATTTGTGCGGGATAGGGGAATCGGACTCCTGCTCTCAGTTTGGAAAACTGATGTTCTACCATTAAACTAATCCCGCGTTCTATTATTTTATCGTATTGTGCATTTTTTGAAAATGCCGTGTCGGGGTGCAGGGAATCGAACCCTGCCCTCTTGTTCCCAAAACAAGTATACTACCGATATACTACACCCCGCGGTGTGCCTATAAGCTCTGGCATAGTAACAGAAAGCCTACCAGAAATAAAGGGTTAGAAGACGTCAATAATCTCTACCTTCACTTCCCCACTACTAGTCTGTGTCAACCATACCAGAATACCTTGGACCTTGTAGTCTTTGATCTGATGAATCAATGCATAGTATTGAGCAGAAATAAGAAATTTCTTGAGTTTCACAGGATTCAGATTATCAGCTGGATTGAACCAACTCCCCTGTCTTGCGGCTTTGACTTCAAAAAAGTGAACAACTGTTCCCTTTTTTGCAACAATATCTATTTCTCCATATTTATTGGCAACATTGCGCTCGATAACCATATACCCTTGCTCCAACAAAAATTTGCATGCCATCTCTTCCCCTTTTTCACCCAATTGCTGTGTTTTTGATGTAAATCGTTTCATGAGCAAAGAATAGCAAATGGACATAAAGACAAGCTCAAGAACAGTCCGTTATCCCACATTCCCACACGGTTATCCACAGTTTTGTCAAAAAATGAGCATTTTTCAGTATTTGTACCCCATATTTCTATACAAATGTCTAACAGACGGTTCCAGTGACCGTGAAATCTGGACAAAACAAAAAGACTCCACCATGGAGTCTTTTTGTTTTTATACATCTGGTGCGGTCATGGAGAATCGGACTCCAGCCCAGTCGTTGGCAACGACTCGTTCTACCACTAAACTATGACCGCGTCTTCAAACCGTTCGTCCTGTGCCAGAGAAAGCCATACGAGCAACTTTTTCTTGAGCACAGTATTCGAGATTATACTCATACCAATACCATATTGCAACCGTTTCACCTTCGCTTTTCCTTGTAATACCTGCGTTTTATAAAATTGAGATCGTGGAACCCCAAGTATGTTTGACCACATCTCCCGGCAGAAGGATTCATTATGATCAGGATAAATTAATAGCCCGATTCGGAGTGTTTCACGTGAAATATCCATATATTTCAATATAAATTTGATGAATATCGTATGTATATAGAATTCAGAATTGGTAATGCGCATCAGACTTTTATTCCGTTTATCCCCTTCTCCTGCATACGCCATAAGTCCTGCCCAAAAAAGAGCTTCCTTTTTGTACGTTTCATAATCTAAAGCAGCCTCTGCTTCTGCTTTATCGTACTGATCCTTTAGTCGTATCTTTCGACCCTTATTCATCCGGAATACTCGTTCTTTGCATTCCTGTAGATTCTTCTCTTTATTTGCTACCAGTATATGTTTGGACCATTCGACATCCTTGAACCATGCTCCTAGTGTTGCACGTGAAACACCTGTCTCCTTCTGAATCTCCCGATACGACTTCCCTTCCTGACGAAGCTTGAAAATATACTCTTTATCCTGTCTCATTTTATGCTTATAGTATAATACAATGGTTTGTTTTTACAAATTAGCTTTTAAGTGCTACAGTTCGAACTGAGCACCTATAGTGAAACGGATATCACGACTGTCTTCGGAAC
>JACCDG011016547.1_pt1 | contig 14150 bp, 14 predicted proteins | sample 7442471 | NCBI WGS metagenome assembly JACCDG01 (sample SAMN15323444, study PRJNA562643) | freshwater metagenome | isolation source: river surface water | place: USA:Blue River Watershed | collected 2017-08-17
CCATTTACACGCCTCACGTCGACACCGGTGATTTCATCGTTGTCATCAATGCTTCCAAGCTCAAAGTGACCGGTACCAAGTCCCTGGACAAGAAGTACTACCGTCATTCCGGCTTCCCCGGTGGCATCTACGAAACCAACTTCCGCGATCTGCAGGCCAAGCACCCCGGCCGCGCGCTCGAGAAGGCCGTCAAGGGCATGCTGCCCAAGGGTCCTCTGGGCTACGCCATGATCAAGAAGCTGAAGGTCTACGGCGGTGGCGAGCATCCGCACACTGCCCAGCAGCCCAAGGCTCTGGAAATCTAAGGAGCGGACAAATGATTGGTGAATGGAACAATGGCACCGGCCGTCGCAAATCGAGCGTCGCCCGCGTGTTTCTGAAAAAAGGCTCCGGCAAGATCACCGTGAATGGCAAGGACATCCAGGCTTACTTTGGCCGCGAGACCTCCATCATGATTGCCAAGCAACCCTTGGCACTGACCAACAATCTCGAAGCTTTCGACATTCAGGTCAACGTGCACGGTGGTGGTGAATCCGGCCAGGCCGGTGCCACCCGCCACGGCATCACCCGCGCTCTGATCGATTACGACGCCGCACTCAAGCCCGCGCTGAGCGCTGCAGGCTTCGTGACCCGCGACGCCCGTGAAGTCGAGCGTAAGAAGGTCGGTCTGCACTCTGCCCGTCGTCGCAAGCAGTTCTCCAAGCGTTAATCCGCTTTACTGCTTCGCCAAAAGCCGCAACGGTTCGCTGTTGCGGCTTTTTTTTGGGCGCAGGCAAGCCCCCAAAGTCAGTAGCGTTAATGGCGCGCCCTAGCCGGAATAACCCAGTGCGACGCTATACTATTTGCCAATTACCGGAGATTCCCCCATGAGCGCTGTTGCCGACAACATCCAGACCGAAATGCCTGCCCCGATCCTGTTCACCGACAGCGCGGCGGCCAAGGTGGCGGACCTGATTGCCGAAGAAGGCAATCCGGATCTGAAACTGCGCGTGTTTGTGCAGGGTGGCGGCTGCTCCGGCTTTCAGTACGGCTTCACCTTCGATGAGATCGTCAACGAAGACGACACCACCATGACCAAGAACGGTGTGTCGCTGCTGATCGATGCCATGAGCTATCAGTACCTGCTGGGTGCCGAGATCGACTACAAGGAAGACCTGCAGGGTGCCCAGTTCGTCATCAAGAACCCGAACGCCACGACCACCTGCGGTTGCGGTTCCTCGTTCTCGGTTTGATGAACCACGGCCTGCGCGCCGTTCTCAGTCAGCGGGGGTAAATGGCCCCCAGTACACGGGCGCCTCGGGCGCCCGTGACGCTTGGCAGGCTGGCGGGTTCGCGTTGCACGCATTTGAAGGCCAGCCAGGCAAATGCCGCGGCTTCGACCTGCAGTGGTGGCAGGCCTCGGGTTTCGCTGCTGACCACGGCGAGCTGCGACAGGCCTTGCTGCAGGCGGAGCATCAGTTCCGTGTTGAGCGCACCGCCACCGCACACGATCAGTTCTTGCGCCTGCCGTGCATGCTGCTGCACGTCGCGTATGCAGGCCTGCGCCGTGAAGGCCGTGAGTGTGGCCTGAATGTCTTGCGGGGCGGCCTGCCCGAAGCCGGACAGGCGTGATGCCAGCCAGTCCGGGTTGAACAGGTCGCGCCCTGTGCTCTTGGGGGGCTGAAGCTGCAAGTAATCCTCCTGCAGCAGCCGCGCCAGAAGCGGTTCAATGACTTGCCCGGATGCGGCCCAGGCGCCATCGCGGTCAAACGCCTGCCCGGTGTGCTGCAGGCACCAGTGGTCCATCAGTGCATTGCCTGGACCACAGTCCCAGCCACGCACTTCGCCGTCAGGCAACAAAACGCTGAGGTTGGAAATACCGCCAATGTTGAGTACCGCCACCACCGTGTCCGGGCGGCCAAAGATGCCGTGGTGGAAGGCGGGGACCAGAGGAGCGCCCTGGCCGCCGGCGGCCAGGTCACGGCTGCGGAAGTCGGCCACCACATCGATGCCAGTCAGTTCGGCCAGCAGGGCAGGGTTGTTGAGCTGCAGGGTGTAGCCAGTGCTGTCGTGCAGCAGGGGCTGGTGGCGAACGGTTTGGCCATGGACGCCGATGGCCGTGATGTCAGAGGCTGCAAGACCACCCGCATCCAGCAGGCTGGCGACCACCGCGGCGTAGGTGCGGGCCAGACCATTGGCGGCAAGTGCCGCCAGGTGCAGTTCGTTGGGGCCGTTCTGGTTGAGTGACAGCAAGGATGTGCGCAGACCAGCGTCAAACGGCAGACTGGCATGGTGCATGACGCGCAGGGCGCCTTGGGGTCCGAGTGCTGCCAGGACGCCGTCCACGCCGTCCAGCGAAGTGCCTGACATCAGGCCGATGTAAAGCGCATGCGCGGCCGTGGTGGCCGCGTGGGGCGAAATCACAGTTCGTTGCCGTCGCGCATCAGGCTGGCGGCAGCCAGTTGCAGGCGGGCTGCATCAGCCTCGCGCGCAAAAGCCGGGCGTGCCGCTGGTGTGATCGGCGCGCTCTGGGCTTGCTGGATGATGCGCTGCGGATCGGTGTAGACGCCGTTGACCCGGAATTCGAAATGCAGATGGGGTCCGGTGGACCAACCCGAGGATCCCACTGCGCCAATTACTTGACCTTGTGTCACGCTCTGGCCCTTGCGCACCTGGATGCGGCTCAGGTGGGCATACACGGTGCTGTGGTTGTTCGCGTGGCGCACGATGACCATGTTGCCGTAGCCGCCCTGCACACCGGCGAATTCCACGACGCCGTCACCCACGGTGTAAGTGGGGGTGCCGCTGGGGGCTGCATAGTCCACGCCGCGGTGAACCTGCAGGGTCTGGAAGATGGGGTGCAGGCGCATGCCCATGCCGCTGGTCTTTCGCGAGTAAGCGACCGGCGCGGCCAGATAGGCCCGGCGCAGGCTCTTGCCATCCAGTCCGTAGTAGCTGCCCTTCTGGCCGGGTTCCTGGAACCAGACAGCCTGGTAAATCTTGTCACCGTTGACAAATTCGGCGCTGAGCACCTTGCCAGTGCGCACGGGTTCGCCGTCGGCCTCGAGGACTTCGTAGACCACGCCGAAACGGGCGCCTTTGCGCAGGGTGCGGTGAAAGTCGATCTGGCTGGAGAAGATGTCGGTCAGCTGGGTGACGATGGCCTCAGGCAGGCGCGCTTCGTCGGAGGCGGCGAACAGCGAGCTCGACACGGTGCCGCCGGACAGGCGGATGCTGGTGTTCATCGGCACGGTTTCAAGGCGTGCGGCTAGCTTGCCGTTGTCGTTGTCCCGCGTGACGGTCAGGCGCTGGAACTGGCTGTCGGTTTCGTTGCGCAGCCAGCGCACGGTGAGCTGCGTCAGTTGCTGCTGGTCGGTGGTTTCGGCAGTTACAGAGCGACCGGCACGGCTGAGCGCATCGCGGACCTGGGGGTCTGCACGCATGAATCGCGCGGCGTCTGCATCGACGATGTTCAGGCGTCGCAGCAGGGTTTCCGGGGTTTCGGCTGCCCGGGTGTTGTCGCTGCGCAGCAGCTTGAGGTTGTGCAGGTCCAGCGCTTCGGCCTGGGTGGCCAGCGAGGGCACAGACACGGACTCGGTGTAGTTGCTGATCGGCAGTTCGGCAGGGTCCGGACCCAGCGAGGCCACAGCGAAAGCACCGCCTGCCACGGCCAGCAGACCGCCGCCCAGGGTGGCCGAGATTTTGCGGGGGTGGCGTGCGAGGAATGCAGCGACCGGTTTGAGGCGGGTCGCCACCGGGTGGGGACCATCGAGCCAGTCGAGGGCACACTGCACACCCAGCAAGGCCTTGCCAGCGCCTCGGGCCAGGCTGTGCAGGGTGCGCACGAGCCCGCGAGCGGCCAGACCTTTGAGAGATTGGAGCAAATTCATCAAGTCAGACATTAAAACCGCCTGAACGCGTCAGGCGGCAGGTGTTCGGGAGGCGCCACTAAAATGGTGTGCCTGCAAATCCTGTCGATTCTACTGTTCCTGCGGGTTCGTAATCCAGAAAAAACCCTTATGAATCAATCGCTTGTTACAAAATCCCCGGTCACGGACAAGGCCCGTGAGGCCCTGGCGGTCACTTTGCGGGGCTGCGAAGAGCTGATTCCGCAGGAAGACTGGTTGCAAAAACTGGCGAAATCGGAAGCCACCGGTGTGCCGCTGCGCATCAAGCTCGGCCTTGACCCGACCGCACCCGACATCCACATCGGCCACACCGTGGTGCTCAACAAGATGCGCCAGCTGCAGGATCTGGGGCACCAGGTGATCTTCCTGATCGGCGACTTCACCAGCCTGATCGGCGACCCGTCTGGCCGCAACAGCACCCGCCCGCCGCTTACGCCGGAGCAGATCAAGCTTAATGCAGAGACTTATTACAAACAGGCCAGTCTGGTGCTGGACCCCGCGAAAACAGAGATTCGCTACAACAGTGAGTGGTCGCTCCCATTGGGTTCGATGGGCATGATCCAGCTGGCTGCCAAGTACACCGTGGCGCGCATGATGGAGCGCAACGATTTCCATGACCGCTTCAAGGCCGGCACGCCGATCAGCGTGCACGAGTTCCTGTACCCCCTGATGCAAGGCTACGACTCGGTGGCCCTCAAGAGCGATCTGGAGTTGGGCGGCACCGACCAGAAGTTCAATTTGCTGATGGGCCGCCACCTGCAGGCCGAATACGGTCAGGAACCCCAGTGCATCCTGACCATGCCGCTGCTCGAAGGGCTGGACGGCGTGGACAAGATGTCCAAGTCCAAGAACAACTACATCGGCATCACCGAAGAGCCCAACACCATGTTCGCCAAGGTGCTGAGCATTTCCGACACCCTGATGTGGCGCTGGTACACCCTGCTGTCGTTCAGGTCGATGGCCGAGATCGAGGCTTTGAAGAAGGAAGTCGAGGGCGGCCGTAACCCGAAGGACGCCAAAGTCATGCTGGCCAAGGAGATCACGGCACGCTTTCACAGTGCCGCCGCGGCCGATGCCGCCGAGCAGGACTTCATCAACCGCAGCAAGGGCGGCATTCCCGATGACATCCCCGAAGTGAGCCTGTCAGGCTCGCCCATGGGCATTGGGGCACTGCTCAAGGCCGCCGGCCTGGCGCCGTCTTCCAGCGAGGCCAACCGCCTGATCGAAGGCGGCGGCGTGCGCATCGACGGCGCCGTCGTCAGCGACAAGGGCCTGAAGGTCGAGGCGGGTACCTGCGTGGTGCAGGTGGGCAAGCGCAAGTTCGCCAAGGTCACGCTGGCTTGAGCTGCGTCATCGCGCTCACATTGGCCGGACGTATGCTGAGGCCATGAACACCGCTTCCGTCTGGCTAACCCCCAAGCGCCTGCTTTGGGCTTCTGTGGGGGTGGCCATCGTCACCATCGCCCTCAAGACCCTGGCCTGGTGGCTGACCGATTCGGTTGGCTTGCTGTCGGACGCGATGGAGTCCCTCGTCAATCTGGCCAGTGCCACGTTCGGCTTGATGATGGTCACGGTTGCCGAGCGACCGGCCGACGAGGACCATCCCTACGGGCACCACAAGGCCGAGTATTTCTCGTCAGGCTTCGAGGGCATCCTCATCATCGTCGCGGGGCTGGGCATCCTCTGGGCTGCCGGGCACCGCGTGTTCGACCCGCAGCCGATCGAGCAGGTGGGTCTGGGCTTGGCATTGTCGGTGGGCAGCTCTGCGCTCAACGGCCTGCTGGCCTGGTTCATGTTCCGCGCCGCACGCGAACACCGCTCGCTGGCGCTCGAGGCCGATGCCCGGCATCTGGTGACCGATGTCTGGACCTCGGTCGGGGTGGTGGTGGGCATTGCGCTGGTCAGCGTCACGGGCTGGCTCTGGCTGGATGCGGTGGTGGCCATGGGCGTGGCGCTTAACATCCTCAGGGAAGGCGTGCATCTGGTCTGGCAGTCGTCACAAGGGCTGATGGACGAAGCACTCGAGCCCGAGGTGTTGGCTCAGATCCACAAGGTGCTGCATGGCTTTGCCTGTTCGATCGATGGCCGCGAAGTCATCCAGTTTGACCATGTGGTCACCCGCAAGGCGGGGCAGCGCCGTCATGTGGACATGCACATGCACATGCCGTCGAACTGGTCGCTGGGCCATGCTGCCACGATGCGTGGGGACGTGGAGCGTGCCCTGATGGCTGCAGTACCGGGTTTGCGCGCCACGATCCAGTTGCTGCCCAGCGATGTGGAAGCCCATTTCGACGATCCCAAAGACACCCCATGATCACGGTCCTGCAGCGCGTGAGTGAAGCCAGTGTGCGGGTCGATGGCGAAGTCATCGGCCAGATCGGCCACGGCCTGCTGGTGCTGCTGTGCGCCGAGCAGGGTGACACCGGCATGGTGGCCGACAAGTTGCTGGCCAAGATCCTGAAGCTGCGCATCTTTGCCGATGAGGCCGGCAAGATGAACCGCAGCGTGCAGGACGTGGGTGGCGGCCTGCTGGTGGTGAGCCAGTTCACGCTGGCGGCCGATGTGGCAGGTGGCAACCGGCCCAGCTTCACCCAGGCCGCCAAACCCGACGAAGGCCGGCGCCTGTACGAATACTTTGTGGCGCAGGCGCGCGCAGCGTATCCGGTGGTGCAGACTGGGCAGTTCGCAGCCGACATGAAGGTGTCGTTGGTCAACGACGGCCCCGTCACCATCCCGATCCGCATGGTGGCCTGAAGGGCACCACCCCGATAATCGGGGCATGACTTCTTCCCCTGCCTCGGTGTCTGGTTCTGCTGACCGCTTCGACACCCTCCCGCTTTCGCCTGCCAGCCTGCACAACCTGGAGCAGCTGGGCTACGCCCGCATGACGCCCATCCAGGCAGCCAGCCTGCCTGTCACGCTCGCCGGCCATGACCTGATCGCCCAGGCCAGCACCGGCAGTGGCAAGACGGCGGCTTTTGGTCTGCCGCTGGTCGAGCGCCTCACGAGCGCGGGCCTGCCTGGGGCGCAGGTGCAGGCCGTGGTGCTGTGCCCCACGCGCGAACTGGCCGATCAGGTGACGCAGGAAATCCGCCGCCTGGCACGCTCGCGTCCCAATGTGAAGGTGGTGACCCTGTGCGGCGGCGTGGCCTTGCGCGGACAGGTGCAAAGTCTGGAGCACGGCGCCGACATCGTGGTGGGCACGCCGGGCCGCATCCTGGACCATCTGGAGCGTGGCTCACTGAGCCTGGCCAGTGTGAACACGCTTGTGCTGGACGAAGCCGACCGCATGCTGGACATGGGCTTTTTTGACGACATCGCCAAGGTGGTTCGCCAGTGCGCCAAAGACCGTCAAACCCTGCTGTTTTCAGCCACCTACCCCGAAGGCATTGACAAGCTGGCCTCGCAGTTCATGCGTTCGCCGCAGACGGTCAAGGTCGAAGCGCTGCACAGCGCACACAAGATCCGCCAGTTTTTTGTGGAGGTGAACGAGACCGAACGCCTGCACGCGGTGTCCATGCTTTTGGCGCATTTCCGGCCCGAGCGCACGCTGGCGTTTTGCAACACCAAGCAGCAATGCCGTGATCTGGTGGAGGTGCTGCAGGCGCAGGGCTATGTGGCGCTCGCGCTGTATGGCGAGCTGGAGCAGCGCGAGCGCGACCAGGTGCTGGTGCAGTTTGCCAACCGCAGCTGCTCGGTGTTGGTGGCCACCGATGTGGCGGCGCGCGGGCTGGACGGGGAGGGGCTGGAAGCGGTGATCAACGTGGATGTCACGCCCGATGCGGAGGTGCATATCCACCGCATTGGCCGCACGGGCCGGGGCGACGCCGAGGGTCTGGCCATTACGCTGGCCAGCATGGACGAGATGGGGCGTGTGGGCAAGATCGAGGTGCTGCAGGGGCAGGCTTCGCAATGGCAGGTGCTGGACAGCTTCAAGCCTGCCGCCGGTGGCCGTCTGTTGCCGCCGATGCGCACGCTGCAGATCGTCGGCGGGCGCAAGGAGAAGATCCGCCCGGGAGATGTGATGGGGGCGCTGGCGGGCGAGTGTGGCCTCACGCGCGAGCAGGTGGGCAAGATCAACGTCAACGAGTTTTCGACCTATGTGGCGGTGCAGGCGGAGTTGGCTCAGAACGTGACGGTTCAGTTGGGCAAGGGCAGGATCAAGGGGAAGTCCGTCAAGGTGCGCCTGCTTTGAGCTTGCGTCTTTGGGGGCGTCAGCTTTTGCGCCTGGCCCGCGGGTGCGCGGCGTCATAGGCCTTGGCCAGATGCTGAAAATCCAGCCGCGTGTAGACCTGCGTGGTGGTGATGTTGGCGTGGCCCAGCAACTCCTGCACCGCACGCAGGTCACCGCTGGACTGCAGCACATGGCTGGCGAACGTGTGGCGCAGCATGTGCGGGTGCACCGGCGTGGCCAGTCCGGCCTGCAGGCTTCGGCGCTTGAGGCGTTGCCAGACCGACTGCGATGTCAGTCGTGTGCCGTGCCGCCCCGGAAACAGCGCCAGCGCCTGGCTTGACGTGCCGGGTGTCGGCGCGTTCAGCATGCCGGCCACCTGAGAGCGCACGGTCAGCCAGTGTTCGAGCGCCTGCGCGGCTGCGCTGCCCAGTGGCACGGTGCGCCGCTTGCTGCCCTTGCCCTGCACCTGCACTTCGGCCGCCTGCAGATCGATCCAGCCGCGCCCTTGGCGCAGCGCCTCGTCGCTGGCGCACACATCCAGTCCGGTGAGTTCGGCCACGCGCAGGCCGCAGCCGTACAGCAACTCCACCATGGCCGCATCGCGCGCTTCCAGCCACGGGTCGTCGTCGGGGTTGTCGTGCTCGGCCAGCTGCACTGCCTCGTCCACGCCGAGTGCCTTGGGCAGGGGCTTGGGCGCTTTGGGGGCACGCACCCCCTGCATCGGGTTGCTGGCGATCAGGCCTTCGCGTCCCAGCCAGCTGAAAAAGCCCCGCCAGCCCGACAGGATGAGCGCAATGCCGCGCCCGCTGCGTCCGGCGCTGTGCATCTGCGCCACCCAGCGGCGGATGTGGGGGGGCTGTACCTGCAGCAGGGCCACACCTGAGGCTTGGGCCATCTGCGACAGGCGATCCAGATCGAGCCGGTAGAGGGTGCAGGTGCGCTCGGCCAGACGCTTTTCAAAGCGCACATGGTCGAGGTAGCGCTGCGCGAGCGGGTCCAGCGGGCCGGGGTCGGGGGCGGTGTCCGATGCCGGGGCCTTGTGCATGGGCGTGTCAGGCCTGCGGCTGGCGCAGGCTGGATAGGGCGGCGCCCGCCAGTTCGGCCAGGCGTTCGAGCAGCTCGGTGCCCATCTGGCTGTTGAAGCGCTGGGCATCGGGCGAGGCCAACACCAGCAGGCCGAAGGCGTCGTGTCCCGGTGCCGGACGCAATGCCATCAGGGCCACCGAGGCGGCCTGGGCCGGCTGCTCCAGCCATTGGACTGCCTCAAAGCCGCTGTTGGCGCCCACATAAGGGCTGGTCAGATTGGCGGCCTGTTCGCGCACTGCATCGGTCACGCCTTGTGCATAAACCGCTGCGGCATGGGTGCTGTCGAGCCCCCACAGGCGCAGGGCCACCTGCGGCACCTGGAACAGCTCGCGGATGTTGTCCACGGTCACGGCGGGCAAGTCGGCGGCAGGGGTGGCCAGCAGGTCGCAGGCCCAGCGGTGCAGCTTGTCGGTCAGGGCCATGTTTTCGTGCGCGTGGCGGAACATGTCCATGATGCGGTGCTCGAGCGACTTGATCTTGTCGCGCAGCATCAGCGCCTGACGCTCCTGCAGGCCCACGGCGCGCTGGCTGTGCGGGTGGGTGAGCTGCACGCTGGCCAGCAACTCGGCATGGCGCTCGAAGAAGTCGGGCGTGTTGGCTAGGTAGTTGGCGATGTCGTCTTCGGTGATCGGGGCCATCTGTGCGGTGTTGCTCATGGTTGTGTTTTCAGAGGTCGTCGGGGATGTCGATGGTGCCTTCAAACACCGGGGTGGCAGGGCCCGTCATGCGCACCGGGCTGTGCGGTTGGCCAGCCCATTCGATGGTCAGCAGGCCGCCGTGGGTCTGCACATCCACCTTGTGGTCGAGCCAGCCCAGGCGGATGCCGGCCACCACGGCGGCGCAGGCCCCGGTGCCGCAGGCCAGTGTTTCGCCGGAGCCACGTTCGTACACGCGCAGGCGTATTTGTGAGCGCGAGACGATCTGCATGAAGCCGGCGTTCACGCGCCTGGGAAAAGCCGGGTGGTGCTCGATCAGCGGGCCTTGGGTGAGCACGGGTGCGGTGTCCACGTTGTCGACGCGCTGCACCGCATGCGGGTTGCCCATGGAGACCACGCCGACGCGGGCGGTGCCCTGTTCGCCGAGTGGCAAGTCGTACACCGTCCAGCCGTTGACTTGCGACGTGGCCAGTCCTGCGGGGTTGAAGGGCACCTGCGGCAGCTCGAACACCGGCGCACCCATGTCCACCGTGACGCGGCCATCGGGGTTCATTGTCAGTTCGATCTCGCCTTTTTGCACCTTGACGCGCACGGTGGTCTTGTCGGTCAAGTTGTGGTCGCGCACGTAGCGCACGAAGCACCGGGCGCCGTTGCCGCAGTGCTCGACTTCGCCACCGTCGGCGTTGTGGATCACGTATTCAAAGTCCAGACCTGCTTGCGGTGAAGGTCGCACGCTGAGGATCTGGTCGGCACCGACGCCGAAGTGGCGGTCGGCCAGAAAGCGGTACTGGGCCGTGCTCAGCTTGAGTCGGCCTTGGGTTTCGTCGAGCACAACAAAGTCGTTGCCCGCGCCCTGCATTTTGGTGAAGCGAATGCGCATTTTGGGATTATCGCTGGCTGGTGATGTGGTTTGCGCGTGTGGTTGGTGGCGGGACAGGGGGGTGTTGCGGGCTCCTCATGCTGCAGGGGTACGCAGAACTCGTCGCCCCGGCGATGCTTCGTCCGCGTCCCCCGGCGAGACACGATTCACACGCGGCCATAATCGTCCACATGGTCCGTTCCACCCAACTCCTCCATGCCCAGCGCGAACCCGCGCCACTTCGTCCTGCTGCCACCGTGCTCCTGCTGCGCGACGGCCCTCAAGGGCTCGAAGTGCTGATGACCCGCCGCTCCATGACCGCCAGCTTTGCGCCCGGCGCCTATGTGTTCCCAGGCGGTGGCATCGACGCAGCCGACGCCGCAGCGCACACGCAGGCCAGCCGCCGCCCCGGCCAGAGCGACCTGCACCTGACACAGGCGATCGCAGCGATTCGCGAGAGCTTTGAAGAGCTGGGGGTGCTGCTCGCCCGCCATGCCGATGGCCGCTGGGCCGACGCCTCGGACATCGCCGCCATCGACCGCCAGGGACCGTTTGCCGACCAATGTCTGGCCCGTGGTCTGCAACTCGCAGCCGATCAGGTCTACATCCTGGCGCACTGGATCACCGACAAGGACTTGCCGCGCCGCTTTGACGTGCCTTTTCTGGTGGCGCGCATGCCCGAAGGCCAGACGCCGGTGGCCGACGAGGCCGAGCAGTTCGAGCCCGTCTGGGTGCGCCCGGTTGACGCGCTCGCGCGCCACGAGGCCGGCCAGTTCTTCATCATCTTTCCGACCATCCGCACGCTCGAACGCCTGAAGGCCTATGCCACCGTCGACGAGGTGCTGGCCGCCTGTGCCGCCACCGAAGAGCCGCTGTGGACCAGCTGCCCGCGCGCGGGCTGGCTGGCCGGCAAAGAGGCACGCTACATGGAGCACGAATCGCCCTACGGCGAACTGGCGCTGGTCAGTCCGGACGGCCAGATCGTGCACCACCTCGACTGGCAGACCGAACAACCGGTGGCGCTGCTGAAAAACGTGCAGCGCCTCACGGCACCCAACCCCGGCGTGATGACCGGCCCGGGCACCAACAGCTATCTGGTGGGTGACCCGCACACCGGCTTCATCGCCATCGACCCCGGCCCGGCCGATCAGGACCATCTGGACCGGCTGTGGCGTGCCGCGGGTGGGCAGATCAAATACATCGTCTGTACCCATTCGCACCCGGACCATTCGCCGGGCGCAGCGCCGCTGCAGGCCATGTGCGACCCCAAACCGCCCATCCTTGGCTTGTCTTCGCGCCCCACGGCACGGGCCAACAGCCAGTTTGTGCCTGAGCGTGAGCTGCAGGACGGCGAGCGGCTGGTGCTGCGTGGTGCTGGCGTGACGCACACCTTGCGTGCTCTCCATACCCCCGGCCATGCGGCCAACCATGTTTGTTTGGTGCTCGAAGAAGATGGCCTGCTGTTTTCGGGCGACCATGTGCTCAACGGCAGCACCACCGTGATCGACCCGCCCGACGGCCACATGGGTGACTATCTGAATTCGCTGGACTTGCTGGCCGCGGCTTGCGGCAGCGATGGCATCGACTTCATCTTGCCCGCGCACGGCCATGTGCTTGGCTTTGCGAAGCAGGCCATCACCCAGCTCAAGGCGCACCGCCTCAGGCGCGAAGCCAAGATCGCCGCCGCCATGCAGGCCTTGCCACACGGCACCCTTGAGCAGTGGGTCGAAAAGGCATACGACGACGTGCCGCCGCGGCTGTGGCCGGTGGCGGCGCGTTCGCTGCAGGCGCATGTGGACCACATCCGCGAGACGCTGGGCGCATGAGCGAAGAAGGCATCCGGCTGGCCAAACGGGTGGCGGCATTGCAGGCCTGCTCGCGCCGTGCTGCGGAAGAACTGATCGCCTCGGGCGCCGTGAAGGTGGCGGGTGAGGTCGTGACCGATCCCGCGCGCCGGGTGCCTGAAGACCTGCCCGTGCAGGTCAGTGCCGGCCCGGTCTCTGGCGCCATGACGGTGCTGCTGCACAAACCTGCGGGTGTGGCGGCGACCGAGGCCTTGCAACAGGCCTGGCCCGCTCTGGCACTGGGGCCTGTGCCTCCGGCAGGACTCAAGGAATGGCTGCCTTTGCCCAGACAGGCTTCGGGCCTGTCGGTGTGGTCCGACGAGCGTCCTGTTGTGCGGCGCCTGATGGACCGCGAACGCCCGCTGGAGACCGAGTGGCTGCTCACCCTGCCCATGGCTGCGGCGGGGGCGGTCATCCCCCCCCTGCAAGCGGGGGGCGTGCGCGCCAGTCTGGGCCATGAGCGCGATGGCGTGGGGCAGTGGCGGCTGGTGGACAAGGGCGACCCGGGGTCTGAACTGGCTGATTTTCTTGATGCGGGTCAATTTTCGGACGCGTGGACCCTGCGTCGCCAGCGCGTTGGGCGGCAAGGACTGTCCCCGCTGTCTGTGGGGCAGGCCCGTTTGCGGCTGGATTTCGAAAAATTCTGATACACATTCAGTCTGTCAGGCAGTCCTTTGCCCTTGAAATCTGTAAGGGTGAGCCCAAAATCCGGTCTCGGGTCTGGAAAAATGACCGAACAGTTGCCGAGCAGGGTTTGACCTGTCCGGTGGCTGGCCCGGGGCTTTGAGCCCTATGAAGGACGCAGAGAGGAGAACACCATGCGTTTGAGTACCAAAAGCCGTTTTGCCGTGACCGCCATGATTGACGTGGCCCTGCGCGAAGACCGTGGCCCGGTTTCACTGGCCGCGATCAGCGAACGGCACCAGATTTCCCTGTCCTACCTGGAGCAGCTTTTCAGCAAGCTGCGTCAGGCCGGGCTGGTCGAGAGCACCCGTGGTCCGGGCGGTGGTTATTCGCTGGGCCGTGTGGCCGACCAGATTTCTATGGCCGATATCCTGAGCGCGGTGGACGCACCCACGGCCGAAGAAGCCGCTGGCGAGCAGGACAGCTGGATGAACAGCGACCTGTGGTCCAGCCTCAACAACCAGATGCTGTCACACCTGCAGTCCATCAGCTTGCGCCAGCTGGTGGCCGAGCAGCGTTCCAAAGGCGTGGCCATCGAGCCCGCGCCGGTCAAGGCTACGTCGGTCAGAAAGGGGGTGTTTGCGCGCCCCAAGACCGATGCGCTGAAAATCACGGCCCCTAATTCGGTGTTCGCGCTGGCCGCAACCCTGATGCCCAGCCGCGGTTGATTGCGCCTCGCCTCTGCAAAAACCGCCTTCGGGCGGTTTTTGTTTTGTGGGCTTGGCATGGGCAGCACGAGAAGTTCCGGTTGCCGCCCACCGCGCTCCCTGAACAGAGGTACAAAACGAAAAACCGCCCGGAGGCGGTTTTTTGAAAATAAGTTGTGAAGCTCACCGATAAGCCGGATTCTGTGCACAGCGGTTGCCCGCTGCGTGACCGCCATTACTCTGGGCCGGGGGTCGCCCACCCGGCTCGATGCTACCTACCCGCACACTCTCCGGAACCAGATCAACGTGTGCC
>JACCDG010247891.1_pt1 | contig 14149 bp, 25 predicted proteins | sample 7442471 | NCBI WGS metagenome assembly JACCDG01 (sample SAMN15323444, study PRJNA562643) | freshwater metagenome | isolation source: river surface water | place: USA:Blue River Watershed | collected 2017-08-17
CATGTTACTTTATTGTATGGACTAACTCAGAGTTATAAACTGGATGAGATAGAAAAAATTGTTTCTAAAGAATCTTTTGATAATATTGTACTGAAGGATGTTATAGTTTTTGGTAATGATGAGCGAGACGTTCTAGTGTTTGAAGTCGACAAAACATCAAATCTAGTTAATTCGAATAAATCTTTGCGAGACAACTTAGAATATTACAGTGAGTATCCTGAATACAAACCTCACGTAACAATTTGTTACGTTAAAGCAGGATTAGGTCAAAATTACAAAGAAAAAATTCTAGATACTTTTAAAGATAGTTTTCCTATTAATTGTAAAATAAGTGGACTTTTTTATTCAGATATCTCCGGTGAAGAGTTTCACGAGCCACTGATGTTTACTAAAATCAATGAAAAAATTAATAAATTTATCAGAGGTCTCCCTAATGGTTAAAGATCTTATAGCAAAAAATGTTTTTGAGAGCATTGATAAGTTGATAATACTCAAGAATTTGAGATTCCATTTTGCAGCATCAGTTTACTTGAAGAAATACTATTATCCGAAGGTGTCAATGTAAATAAGTATGATTTAGCTACTAATGGATGGTATGTGTATTTTTGGAAAACCTATGAAATTAGAGGTAAAAAAATTCGTGCAGGAGGAAGTATGTACTGTGGAACAATGTATTTGTCACTGGAACCATAATGGATAATCTTGAAATTCTTCAATCATATCTTATTAGGTTAAGATTCAAAATATCTTCTGGGGAAGATATAACAAAAGCAGATATTGAAAATTTTAGATGTGATTTTTATAGAAAGGAACTAAAATGAAACTACAATTAGAACTCATCATTGAGGTTGATTATGAAGAAGGCTCTACAGATTCAATCAAAGAGCACCTCACTGAGTTGGTACACAACTTAGCAGATGGAATAATGAAGCACTCCGATGCAGTGCAGTACAATGTGCTCACCAATAAAGTATCCCCTCAAAAGAGCAACGCTATATTGTTGCTCTCTAATGAGGATGGATATGAAGCTCTATACGTAGATGGCAAATTGGTTGCTGACGGAGCTCCCATTAATGAGGGTGGTGACAGAATTCAAGTGTTTACCGCATTGGCAGAGCAATATAATTTCTCCCTATCAGAGATGGCTACAAAGTGTCTATCTCAGGAAGATGATGCGGAGCTGTGTGATAGTGGGTGTTTTTGTGAGTATTTATATGAATACTCCTCAAAATATGATTAAAAATATTTGACAGTGACTAATTGAGTATGCTAGAGTGGTGTACTCAATTAAATTTTGTACATAAGGAAAAATGAAATGAGTGATTGGACTGTAATAGAAGTGAGAACGTGGATGCCTATAATTAAGAGGATTTCAATGAAAAAACTTGCAGAGGAGTTCTTTTACAGTAAAGGTTTTAATTCAGCAAATGTTTCAGTTGACGACAATGAGGTGGTCCAAAACACCACCCTTATTAATAATACACGTATAGCCATACCAAATACTGGAGATAAATTATGTAAATCAATATTTGATTTTTCTAAAGTTCTCTACAATAGAGGAATTAAAAGTAGTTTTAACGTTAATATTACTTTTTAATATAAAGGAAATTATTATGAATATTTTGAAAAGTTGAAAAAAATATGTCGAAGAATATTGAAAAAAACGATATCATAAAAATTAATCTTAATGATATAATATATTCTGAGTTTGATTATCAGGAATTTATAAGCAACAAGATTATTCTGCTAGATTCTTGGTTAAACGGTTTGCAAAGGGATCTTCCTTACATAATAGATGTTCACATGTTGATAAAAATTTATGATTGTTTAGAGTCAATAAGAACTTATAGTCGAATGTTTAACGTATGTTATGAGGACTTTTCAGTAGTAAATAACCGAATAGTTGATGTTATGCGCCACTACTTTGAAGAAGATATTGTTATGTTCACCTCAATGATATTTAATAAGTCTTTAAATTTCAGAAATCCTGTGATGTTAACTAACGCAGATCAATCTACTGTATTAATTAAGACCCCTGCCGACACTATAAACTATATCTATAAGCACATACTTGAATTGATATGATACACGGATACATTTATAAGATAACAGTCAAGAACCCCAAATCTGTTTTAAATGGCTACAGCTATGTTGGAAAGCACAAATTAAAAATGACTTTCCCTAATAAGTCTGTAGCTCTAAATGATGGATATTGTGGTTCAGGAAAGATTCTAAGAGAGTATTATAGAGAGTGGGGTAAGGGGTATAAAGTTGATAAAGAAATTTTAGAGTTTATCTATTTCTTTGAAGATATAGACTCTAAAGAATCTAAGCACATAAGAAAAGATAAGAAGAAATTCATATTTTTTGAGAATAAGAAGAATCTAAATATTAGATCATAAATATTTTAAATAAAGCTTGACAAAACACGGTATTTTATGATATAATACGGTATTGAACATTAAAAGGAAGAAAATATGAGAAAGCTCGTAACAATAAGAAGCATTGAAGATATCAACCCAATTGAAGGTGCAGATCTTATTGAGGCAGTCACTATAGGTGGTTAGAAGTGTGTAGCTAAAAAAGGTGAGTTTAGTGTAAATGATAAATGTGTGTATTTTGAAGTAGATTCTATTCTACCTGGAGCTGATGAAAGATTTAAGTTTCTAGAAAAATCATTTAAAGATCACTCAACAGAAACAGGTCAACTTGTTTTCGGTCATCGATTGAAGACAATTAGATTAAAGGGTCAGATCTCTCAAGGGTTAGCATTGCCTCTAACCCTATTCCCTGAAATAACTTCTGATGAATTAGATACTGATTTAACCAACCTTTTAAAAATTCAGAAATATGAAATCCCTCAGAGTAGTAGAGGATCACAAGGACAACGGACCGGTCCAAAGAGAGCCTTTCCTTCATATCTACGCAAGTCTGATCAGGAAAGATGTATTCACCAGGACATGAAAGTTATCTTTGAAAATGGTGATATCTATAAGATAAAAGATATTTGTGATAAATCAATTAAGGGTAAGATTTTGAGCGTTAATTTAGAAACTAAGGAAATCTCTTTTAAAAACATATTAAGCTATAATGTATCAAAAAATTTAGATAATTGGTATAGGATCAAAACTGAGTCAGGAAGAGAGGTGATTGTTACAGATGATCACAGAGTTTTTGTGGATAAGAGGGGGTATATTGAGGCAAAGGATCTAAAAGAGGGGGATATTTTATATACGTATGAATACCTTTAAATGTGAAGTGTGTGGCAGGGAAATAAAAAGCAGAAGGTCATTATCCTTCCACCTTAACGGACATCTGGACCAAATCAATAGTGAATTAAATAAGGAGAGAATAATTGTCTACACTATTTTCGGTAAGGAGCATGTAGATAGCGTAGTTAGAGACTACGTGGAAGAAAAATATTGTTGTCATAACTTACCAATAGATATAGTCAAATATTTAAGTCTTCTTGGAGTTAAGAGGACGTCAAGTCAAGAAAGATCGACTAAAAGGTACAAGGATTTATATAAGAAGTCTATTCAAGAAAAATTTGGTATAGATAATATAAGTAAAGTAGACTCAGTTAAGCTGAAAAAAGAGAAAATTTTTATTGAAAAATATGGAGAAAAGACCAATCTTCTTACATCTGAAGTTTCTAGTAAGAGAGTTAATGCTTTAGATGAATATTATCTTGATAAAGATAGAGTAATGTCAACATATAGAAAATCTATGAAAACTTTTCTACTAAAATATGGAGTAGATAACCCATCTAAAAATAAAGAAGTAAAGAAGAGAATATCAGAATCTTTAAAAGATAGAGCTAAAAAACTTAGCCTTGAACAAAGGAGATCTATGACTGAGGAGGCAAGAATATCTTTAAATTCATTAACAAGGGAATCTGTTTCTTCTATAGAAATTTTGATAAGGGAAGTTCTAGATACCTTAGATATATCTTATGATAAAAACATGTTCTTATTTGGGTATAACTATGATATAGTCTTTGATAACATAATAATAGAGGTCAATGGAGACTACTTCCACGCAAACCCTGAAATTTATGTAGAAGGATCAAAAGTTAATGGTGTAACTGCCGATAGAATATGGGAAAAAGATAGAAGAAAAAAAGATATAGCAGTGTCTAATGGATATGGATATATAGTTATTTGGGAGAATTTAATAAGATCTCTCGACAAGTGTGAACTTAGAGAATATGTAATAAAAAAATTAAGAAAGGTTAATTATGAAATTTGAATTTGACGAAGTACTTTCCATAGAGAAGATAGATTCTGAATCATTAAGATATGACATAGAAGTTGAAGATAATAATAATTTTTTCTGTAATGAAATACTTGTTCACAATTGTCAGAATCTCAAACGAGAAATTTTCTTGGACCTTGACAAAAAGTATGAAGTTACTCAAAAATTAGATGGTCAGTCTGGAACTTTCTTTTATAGAGGGGGTGAATTAGGTTTATGCTCTAGAAATCTTCGTCTAGGTACTCCAAAAGATTTAGTTGCGTTGCGAAGAAGTTTGTTAGGAAAAATATTAGATAAGATTAAATCAATTTTCAAAAAAGAAGAAATTGCTAGTGAGGACTATAATTCTAATTGGCATCGTGCGGACCAAAAATGTAATATTCTAAAAACTTTAAAAGAGTACAAAAAGAATATTGCTATTCAAGGTGAAATTATCGGACCATCTATTCAAGCTAATTATGAAAAAGTAGATGAGTTAGATTTTTATGTTTACAATATTTTTGACATTGACAGTCAAGAATTTTTACTTCCAGCAGCAGTTGATTCAATCATTTTAGATCTAAATAACTTAGGTGCAAGTTTGAAGAAAGTTCCAGTAGTTTCAGCTAATGTTTCACTGAAAGATTTAGGAATTACCAATATTGAAGAAATGTTGAGTTTTGCAGAGGGTCAGTCATTTATTAACTCTAAGCAAAAAGTACGTGAGGGAATTGTATTCAAATCTATGAATGATTCTTTTCAGTTTAAAGCTATCTCTAACAAATATCTTTTGAATGAGAAATAAAATTAGTCAATTGACTAATTTATTATCTAGAGAATTGTATGAAAAATAAAGAAAACAAAACAGTAATTAGATTAAGAACAGAAATGTACTGTAGTGGAAATAGTGCCTTCATAAAAAAATCTCTAACTACCTTAAAGAAAAAATCAACTGGTTACAATCTTTTGATTGATGAGATAGGTCATTGCGACGCTAATGAGGTATTATCTAGGATAGTTAATCTAGATGAGTGTAAGGGCGGGTTATATATCTTGACAACCACAAACGTGAGTACAGATTATTGGTCAGGGTATGTTGACGACTATGATTATATTTTGTTGCCTTATAGGGAGTCTAAATGAAAACTGATATGACTTATTGCAGCAATACTAAATGTTTACACAGGCTCAGATGCAAACGATCTCTAGAAAATTACACTATTCCAGCAAAAATCTTGTTAAGTGTATTCGATGGAGAAGATTGCTTAAATCCAAAAAATCCAGATGATAAATATCAATTCTTAATGAGATTTAGACTTAGTAATCGAAAGAATTTGGATGAACTTCAATGTTAATATTTCAACAAATCTTAAAAATTATTACAATTATCAAGATTTAATTGATTCTTATATGGTAGAACTAAATTCAGTAGTATCTAATAGTTCAGGTCATTTAAGACAAGACACCCCTGAAACTAGACACCATTTAAGGGATATTCATCATAAGTATTATGAGCTGAAGAAAGAATTATTTCCTCATAATTCCGGCCAGGAATTTAGTAATCTATATATTGAAGTTGGTCATAGTTGGGTGGATATATTGGATAGATAGTGAAAAGAGTTTATGATTGGGGGATTAAATTAAAAGTACACCTAGATATAATAGTGCAGGGAATATCAAATTAAAAGGTAAGAAATCTAAACTCTTAATATGTGGATGTTGTGAAGCCTACAACTTAAAAGATGATTATTTTAAAAAGATTCATAAAAATGAAGTTACAAATTATTTCCGAAAATTTACAGAAAAAGATAATGAGATTTAAGATAATCTTACTCATATGGTTAGTCACAATTTTTTTAAGTATAAAAGATGTTAAGATTCTGACTCCTCTAAAACTTGTAGTACATGATTTGACACCTTACTTATATAGACGATGGATCGATAGATATTCTACGGACAACCATTATTTTACATTCATCTGCAGAAAGGCAAAGCGATGGAAAATAGATTAGAAAATTTTAAGATAAATGATATTGTCTATGATATTAATATTAAATCTTCAATATATAATAGGCAAGGTAGGGTGGTAGGCATATCCCCTACTGGTGGGCTTGTTGCTGTGTCCTTTGAGTTAGCAGTTTATTTTTACCGAGTTAGTCCAGAACAGGGACAAAGATCAATAAATGACTTATCTAAAAACCCATACCGAGTAGGTGAAGTTGTGTGGAATATAAGCACTGAAAAAGATGGTGTCCCTTACGGAAAAGAAGGGATTGTAAGCCATGTAGTTGATGGGGACTATGTTGAAGTTAAGTTTACTTTAGATATAAATGCCTATGCTACATATCCTATGAATTCTGCTATTGATTATATAAGCAAAGTTAAACCTGAGACAGGGAGAAGATCTACACTAGGAAATATCAACTTTAGTTTTAGTACAGTAAGCAAAAAATTCTACGATGAAGTGGTTGAAGAAAACCAAAAGCTCAAAGATCAAATTAGCAAATTAATTGACATTTTACATAGTGAAAAATTGTCTCAGAACCCCCTTGAGTAAGGAGTCTCATGATATCATTATATATCTATTTTAAATGTATATGAAAATAAAGGAAGAATTAATGGCAAAAGTATATAAGCAACATATATTTTTTAGTAAAAGTGGTTATGGTAAGACTACTGAAATAAATAAGGAAATCAATAAGTTAGATAAAACCAATGGTCAAATTATAGAAAATACTGGTGAGCACCCTATAAAAATATTAAATATTCCAGCTGTAAATTTGCAATTAAAATCTAAATTAAATGGTGATATAGGTCTATCTGGAATAGATGACATTTTAAGAGGTAGGAGAGGTAGATTTAATGTATTAGTTATAGAAAACATCAATCCAGTTAATTTACCTAATCTATTACCTCTATTAGCTAGGTACCAGGAAGTATATGATATAGAACACCTATATCTTAGTTACAGTATAGGAGAATATTAATATGCCGCTATGTAAAGTATGTGAAGACGATAAAAACATGACCTATGTAGAACAACATATTTGTGATGATAATGGTAAAATCTTCTTCGGCCAATGTCTTCCACAAACAGGTAAACCTATTAAAGGAAATGCGGATCATTTAATCAAAAAGACGTTTAAAGATATATGTAGTTCATGCTTAGATAAACAGTACAATAAGTATGTAGCAAGTAGGGGTCAATTATGATACTATTGTCACTAGTGTCACCCTTTATAGTTTCAGGTATAGGGTTACTGCTAAGTTTTTTGAATTCAGAAATTAGTAGAATTGAATCAGAAGAGTAATAACCAGTGGTTTATAATATGTTACTAAGCATAGGGGGTATGGTATCTGCATAAGAACATATTGCAGGTGTATGGGTGTGTAATAACAGACCCACCTAACCCTATTCTGTCCTTATGCCCTTGTATGCCTTACAGTATGCCCCATGCAGGTATTATACCACATTATAGCATTTCAAGTCAAGTATTTTAATAAAATAATTATTTGACTATATGTATTATAGTATGCTAGGATAAAGTGTTTCATATTTTATAATAACTGTTTCTATTCTATCAGCTATAGTATAATAGTGTAGTAGATTGTCTACAGTAAAATATCCTAGATTATACACAATTCATTTTAGAGCGATAGAGCGAATTAAATGGACTGGTTGATACAATCATATAGCCTAGTTATAACATTGCAGCCATGACGATAAAAAGGTGCTTAGAATCGATTTTAATATCTGACTTCTTATGCACTTTATGACTTGATTGATTATACATAATTGAATAGAATAATATCATTGTATAGTCTAGGGATATATAACATTACTTAATATGAAGATTAATAGCCTTGTTACTATTATGGACTTATAACCACTATATTATAAATGATATAATTATTGGATAGTTTTATAATGTATATAATATAACCCTTGATAGATTATTGCTTTCATATATGGGGATATTAGAATATTATTGTTATAGTGTATAGGGTAAACAGAATATTATTCTCTTTTACCTATTGGACATTGATAGAATATTTCACTGTTACATATTGATACAGTAGAATGTTTAATATAGTAGAATAAGTGCAGAATAATTGATTGATAAAATAATGGAGTTACTAAAAAAGAACCCTATAGGGTTCTTTTTGCTATTATAATCGATTTTAAGGGGCATTTAATAGTCACAGTGAGCATAAGTCTAGTGAGTTGATACATTCACCCCAGATTGATATATAATCGCTCTAATCGCTTTAAATTAAAATTGTAGCTTTTATGCTTATTCTATAGTGGTGTGTTGTATATAATCTAAGGTAGAATAACCCTAATAATTATATAGATTTTAATTATTGGATAGTCTTATATTATATATAATATAACCTTTGATAGATTATGAAAGATTTTAGAGAATGAGAAAAAAATTATGCACAGTGTGCAATATAGAAAAAGATAAAAGTTTTTATTATAACAATTCTGCTATATGTAAAGTTTAAACCCTTATTGCAAAAAATGCTGGTGGTATCCTGAAGAGATTAAAAATAAGAAAAGTAAATTATCTAAGTTACTAAAAAATGGTGCGATTGTAGTATATCCTGAAGATAAACCTAGAAAAGAAAGATTAATTTATAACTTTGATTATATAACTCAATATAGTAATGATTTATTAATTAAGTTATTACGACGATTAAAGAGTAACAATAAGAGATGTAATAAGCTAGGAATTATTGGAGAGATAAACATCAATGATATTCTATCCATATACAAAATAAAAGCTGTTACTATTGCAATTCACATATAGACTTATACAACACTAAGAAGTACCATATAGACCACTATATACCATTAAACAGGGGTGGTAGTAATAGAATAGATAATATAGTTATAGCCTGTTCAAAGTGTAACCTATTAAAGAATGCTAAATTACCTAGAAAATTTATTGAGTCTATTATCAAATAATAATGTTGCTTTTATACTAAAATATTTTATGTGGTATTTTGTCTACACTTATTATATAGTCAGTGGTAAAGTGTAGTATTCTTTCTCCAGTATATAGTAAAAGTGCTACGGTAAAAAATAAATGTGTGGGAAAATCCAACAATAGTAGCTTTCTCTCCTATATAGGAGTAAGGATAAAATACAATAATTTTATGTAGATTATTTACTACAGTAATGTGGCATTTTGTAAAATTGAATTAATCGGGCTTATAGAAAATTTGGCTATAGAATTATCACTTGAACAGTTATACTATAATGTGATATAATACATTATTAGATAAACTACTATAGAGAACTTAACCATGACTACAATTTTAATAATATTATTGATAATAGCAGTGTCATTATACTTAAATGTAAATAAGTATATAATTGGGATTATACTTGTTATAGTATTTGTCCCTCATGTTAATTTTACTTTTTTGATTATAGCTATTTTATCAGTATATATCTATAAAAAAATATTTTAATAAATTTGTAAAATAAATTTGACAACAATAATTAACTATAGTATAATCACTCTATCAAATAAAAATTAACTTAACACTTTAAAAGGTAAAATGAAAATGACTAAAAAAACTAACATTAAAGCTCAATCAGTTGCTGCTTCTAATGATGTAACTATTAACAAAGAGGTTAAGAGTGTAACTCTAAGTAATAGCTTAGAATCACAATTAAGTGAATTGAGTACTGTATCAAACGACACGGAGATTAAATGCCTTGATATTGGTTTGAGGTTAAAATCAAGCGGCTTGACTACAAAGCTATTTAAAGCCGTAATCGATAAAATGGGTAGTAGTTTATCGGATACTGTAGCAAGTAATATCAATACTATCTTAAAGTGTAATGATTTTATTATTAATAAGCTAGTTGAGCTAAAACCAAGCCTGAATAATAATAGTGTCATAAAGTCTTTAATAGCTAGTATAAAGGTTTTAGATTGTGATAACAATAACGGTAGTATAACTTTTAACAGTGGTAAATTTATTGCTATTCCTACCGCTGAATATACTGCAAAACTTAAAGCTAAAAAAGAGCAAAGCACTATCATGAGCTACGAAAAAAAATTAGCTGCGTTCACTGCAAAAGGAATAAATAGCTCAATAGCCCATGATATAATTTTTTCTGGTATGAATGATAATAGTAAAGTAATTATTAGCACTCACTTGTCAAAAATCAATGATAAATCAAAAGTCCTAGAAGCATAATCTTAACGCCCTGCAAAATGGGCGGTTATATAATACTTATTCTAATGAGTGGGTATTATATAATTCATAAATAATAAATGGATTATAAGCAACTTTATAATAGTAGCAATTTAGCACATTATAATAGTTATAACTTTAATAATTGACTACTCACTATTAAAGATTATAAGAGTTGTAACAAGTTAGATAAAATAAAATCTTATTATAATGTTGTATATTATTTTATAATGTGTTATAATGTCGTTATTATAATAAGATTTTAAGGATTAAAAAATGCGTATATCTGATATTAAAAAATGTATGGATATTAATTTATTAATTGAATTACATAATAATACTTATAATGAAATTAACGCTATAAAGAGCAGTAATAATTTTAACTATAAGTGTTATCGTAACAAAAAGCAGTTATTTAAAATAATCAATAATAATATAGCGGTTATTTTATATAGTTACGATAATGTTCAATTAGCTAGTATAGCCAAGCAATTTAACCCTGTTATAATAAGGTATTTTAAATCATATTATAATGTTAATTTTAGCTACGACACTCTAAGTAGTAGCATGATTAACGGGGGGTTATATAGTTTTGAGTATAGCGGATATACTCGCAACAAAGTAAAATGTAAAATCAAGCAACCAAATTGCAAGGCGGGTTATACGCGTGAATACATGAATTACTTGAACGGATTAACTTTTGTTAACGGTGAATTGATTCAAAGTAGTAGCATTATGGCATATAATAAGAAGATGATTATAGCCTATAATAACAGACAATCAAAAAATTATGATATAAGCAATAATGCAAGGATTGTTTACAGTTCCATTAAAATATTAAAATCCAGTGAACTGGTAAAAAGCTCAGATTATAATAGCACGGTTAAAATTGAAGAGAACTATAAACTATTTTAAAATCCCTTAAAATTATATAGACCCCTGTAAAATACAGGGGTTTTTTATTGTCTATTGTATAATGCTAGTTAAAAATTATAGTTGGTATTATAAAATAGATTTAAACCGCTATTTTATTGGCATGGTTGCATTTTAATAACTTAGATATAATAATGTATCATTTTAGTATAAAATCGCTCTATGCTCTTAAAATACCCCTTTAAATTGATTTATGATTTTACCATAAAATTGTGATAAAATGCAACATAATTTATGGTAAAATATCACGTGATAATAAGCTACATATTGTGGAAAAACCACTATGTAGCTTTTTTGTTGTCTATAGTGTTGTATAATTGCCCATAATTGGGTCGTTACTTTACAACAGCAATACAACTACTTTACAACAAGCTAACTACTACCTATATAATATGTATTAAGGAGTATATTATACTCCTTATTAGGTTATATTATAGTGGCTAGGTCTATTATTCAATCAATAGCCAATCATTTGTTCTTACTAGCCACTATAATAGAGCTTATACTGATAGAGTATAAAAGAGTGTTTATATAAACATTAATAATTATATTACTTGTTTATCCATAAAAATATGACTACTCTTTTATGTTTTATGGAAAGGTGAAAGATGAAACTAATAGTTATAATACTGGCAGTAATTGCATCGGGATATGTGCTGATTAAAACTGAGATTAATTCAATTCATGGATTTTATAAAAAATCAGGAACTCAGTATTTTCTCAGATCTGCAAGTACTGAGGATCAAAATTCATGATGACAGTAGTGCCCGAAAATGCCCCTACTGTTTAGATTGACAGGCGTATGTGAACAACTGCCTCACTACATAGAGTGTATTTAGTAAAATAACTAAGTATATCAGTACCCTAAACACAATAAGCATACACATTAGGCTCACAGGGTGGGCTTTACAGAATAAGCTATTGTGATAGGGTAATCTAGTGGCTTATTTCGTGAAATATTGTTTAAATACAACTACTTAACAACATTTTAAAGGAATAAAGATGGAAAATTCAGAATTAATCATTTGCTTATCTTTGCTCAAAACGATAGGTTTATCTAAAGACCCTCATATCTGTGATATGGGCTATGTAGTTATAGCTACTGTAGAAGATGATAACTCTATTTATATATAGAGAGCTATAAGAGCGCAAATTCTTATCTCTCAGGTGATGTTAAGTATTCTAAAACAGCTTTTTCTTATGTAGAGTTGATTGAATGCTTAAATGACCTGTCATTAGTTTAATGGTGTTAATTATTTTAAAAGGAAAATTTTATGTTAAAAAACACATTAATTATAGTTGGTGCTTGTTGTACTGTTTATTGTATATATAACGGTCTTATGGGTTCAGTCTTTAAACAAACTTATTCTGCTTCTAGTAAAGTGGTTAAGACTGTTGCTAATGAAGGAAAAACTATAGCTGAAAGCAATGGATTAAAACCAGATGTTAGTGATTTAGTTAAGTAATCCATATATGGGACCCATTCATTAGAGTGGGTTTTGTTATATTGATTAAAAGGAAAATAAATAATGAAAAAACTACAAATTGCTCTATATAGTAAGGCTAAAGAAATCTGCTTGCAGATTCAAGAAAAAATTGATTCAAATGAGTATTTAATTATTCATGATGATGAAATCATGAAATATTTAAACTACTTTTTCACCCCTAAATTTATATTTGATGATAAAGAACTCTCTATAAATTTTCATCATGATTCAACAGTATACACAGAAATTCTCGCTCCTTTTGATGATATATGGGAGCCATCATTTTCTTCAATTAGGGAAATGAAAGAGTACTTTGAACATTCATTTCAATTCTATAAAATATCTAACAGAAGAAAATATAATGGAAAAAAATTTGGTTAGGGGGTTTAAACAAAGATACACCTATATACTGTATAAGAGGTGAAGTTCCTTATCGCCATTTAGGAAATAAAAAGCCATCAGTATACACTTTTGATCAGAAAAAATTGGACTTAAATTTCGAAGAGGTTTTAAAATGAAGACGCATGTTATAAGTGGCAACTTGCCACGATTTCTGTATAATAATACTGACGAGTTTGTTAGGGTTATTATTGTTGGTGAGACTGAGGTAGTGTTGAGACCACAGCAGGTTAAGGAATTGGATTTCGTATTAAGTAACAAGGATGTTGAGGAAATAAAATGACTATTGAAACTACAAATCATAAATTAATTGAAGTTGGTAAAGATCATGTACCTACTGGTCCATGGAGTCATATCGTGTCTAGCGTTGAAGCGTTTAAAAAAGAGACTGATTCAGATGAAGTTATGTTTGAGGTCAGGGCTTTTGGTGAGGAATACCTGATGGTAGGATATCAAAGATTTACAAGAGTTAAAGGGGAAATAAAATTAAGAAAATAATGAAGCAAAAGAAAGACTTACTAATTCCTATAATGGGGTTAGTTGTAAGTTTAACTATAGTTTATGCAGTTCGCCTGTATTTCTCAGCATAGGAAATATAATGTTTAAATTTGGTGATAAAGTAGTATCCCTTGTTAAGGAAACAGAAGGGATAAGGGGTTAGATATCGGGATGCTAGGGGTAGTAGTTGAAGTTAATAGCAACGGTACTTATGATATATACTTCATTGGTGCTGAGGGTAAACTAAGAACATTAAGTGCTAATGAGTTTAATAAGGAATATAAATAAATGTTAGCATATAAAACAGTAAATGAAAAGATAGATGATGTGATCTATTTGGTTGAGATGGCAAACATTAGGAAAGAAAACTCAGGTCTTCC
>JACCDG011721966.1_pt1 | contig 14149 bp, 20 predicted proteins | sample 7442471 | NCBI WGS metagenome assembly JACCDG01 (sample SAMN15323444, study PRJNA562643) | freshwater metagenome | isolation source: river surface water | place: USA:Blue River Watershed | collected 2017-08-17
AAAATATGGTGAAGAAAATTTTGAATTTGAAACATTAGAAGAATGTGATGAATCTTTGCTTAAAGAACGTGAAGAGTATTGGATTGAAACATATAAATCACGGGACAAGAAATTTGGATATAATTTAAATAGAATTGTAGAAGGACATATTGTATGCAACAAGGAAACGCTTCGTAAAATGAGAATTTCTAATTGGAATAATTCAATTCCATATGATGAATTTGAAAAACAAGTTTTAGAATTATACAAACAAGGTGTAAGCAAAAATAAGATAGCCAAGCAATTAAATTCCAATCGAAGTGCTGTTTATACTTGTCTTGAAGAACATGGTTTATATGTCAATGTCAAAAAAAGACGTGGAAGGAAATCGCCTTGGAAATTGGTGTTGGTTTGCGAACTATTTATTCCAACAACCTACACAAGGAAACTAACTTAAAAATATGAGAATTAAGAAACACGCCAATGGAAATGAATATATTTTAACCGAGGCTGGTGTATGGGTGCGTAATTTTACCAAATCTGCAACTCCAATTGATATAAATCAATTGACTACAGTTCCAGATCGTACACTTTTAATTGAAAATCAATTGAAAAACGAGCTGACAACGTCAATGCAATTCGATCCTGATGAAGAATATCATCCAAGTGTGTGTATTGTTTCTGACGGCTATAATTTTGATAAAAAACGTCATTTATTGAAAACACTTCCGGCAAATGTAGCAATCATTGGAACCAATCGCAGCCTTCTCAAATGGGGAGATACCGGGCGTGCAATGGATTATTATGTTGTTAATAATCCATATGAACAATGCATGACATATTTACCAAATGATTATCGTAGTTTAACAAAATGCGTAGCTTCGATTCGCACATTTCCTGAATTTTTAGTTAGATACCGTGGCCCGAAAGTAAAATACTATCCTGTCTACGAAAACGAATTTAAACAAAGATCAGTTGAGCCAATGTGTCACATTGATGATTATCGTAACCCGATTTGTGCAGCAATTGGACTGGCGTATAAAATGCGAGCAGCAAAAATTTTATTATTTTGTTGTGATGATAGTTTTTCTGATGAGCGTGAAGGTGCTGAAAAATTACATAATGGCTTGTGGATGTACCAGCAACATAAAATTGTGCATAGTTTAATAAATGGAAACATGCATTGGTACGCTACTCAGCAATACAAAAGAGTCCGCATAGGAAATCATTCTAGCGGTCCAGAATACAATAAAGTTAGATACATAGAAGAAGATGAAATAAATAACTTCTTCACCAAGGAGCTTTAACATGAACGACAACACAAAGAGGGAGCCATCCTTCTCGTTGCACGAATTCCGCTCCTGGCTGACTAAACAAAGTCAGTTCAAAATGCGGAAGAAGAAACTTAAAAACGATGTAAGTGAAAATTTGATCGGCAAAACAGTAGAATCTAGGCTTGGTGTCAAAAGACTAGAACAAAAAATTACAGAAAATAATGAAACTAAAATAGCCGACATCTTGGCAACACAATTCAAAGAAAACAATGGAAGAATAGTAGATGTTTCTGAATTAAATGTCACCATTGAAGTTGAAGGCGGTAAATTTGTAATCCCGAAAATTTACACAAAGGAGACAGAAACTCAATGATTAGAAACGATGATGGGACACCATATAGAGTTGTTGGCAATATTCAACAATTTGATCCGGAGAGTCCTGATAAAAATCTATTCAATTTATGGGATCAAGAAGCCATTAAGCAAGGTGGCTCTCCCGTATATTATTATCAGGTATTCATAACACAACAGGCTATTGATCCTCTTTACCAAGAGTCACGTGCCAAAGTATGGTCTCAACATCCAATTGAGCTTTTCTGTTTCTATGAACCGATTTCGTCAACCAATAATTTAGGCATGTTTGGAATTGATTCTCCTGACGAAATAGTTTTTGAATTCAATTACGCTGCTGTGTTGGAAGCACTCGGCAAACTACCACAAATTGGTTCACGAATATTTACTCCGCATTTACGAGAACATTGGGAAGTTATTCAATTTAATCCCGGAGAATATAAGGGATGGAATGTTCTTCGCTTGCAAATGATTTGTCGTAGATTTCAAGAAAGTCTTACGACTGGAGAAGGGAAAGTTACGCAATCAGTTCCGAAATACAAAATTGTTTGAAATATACAATCAATTCAAAATGACAACTCTACACGACCACAATATTGTGGTCGTGTCACTTTGGTCAATAAACAACATGGCAATTTAGGTTTATTGAGTGGTGGTGGCGAAGGAACGTCATAACTACATCCTGGCGGGATGATAGATTTCACATCTTCAGAAATTACAAAAACATTAATTTTTACATTTTCTATACGATGTTTTTTGAATCTAAAAGCTTTCATTTTTTCCTTATTTTAATCATCATCACCATTTTATCAAGTATTCATCTATAAGTTATTGTAGTAATGAATCTAAATACATTCATTATGAAAAAATTCATCACTCCAATTGTTTTTGCATTACTTGCATTATCTGGATGTAAGCAGACTAGTCCAACAACAGAACAAACACCTCCAGAAATAAATAGCCAGACAGCTCCACTACGTACACATAAACCAATAGTGCGTAATCAAACAATAATACAAAATCACTATATGATAATAGGCTCATTTCAGGGCCGTTTTAATGCTCCGGCATTATCACACACATTTGCAGTGTTCTGTAGGACTAATGAAAACAATAACATTATCGAAAGTAGAACAATTAGTTGGGTGCCACATACGCTTAATATTAAAGTTTTCAAATTTGAACCAGAGCCTGGCACTAATTTAACATATAAGCAAACATACGATATAGCCGCAAAGAATAATAACAATCTATTTTTCCGCGGTCCATATAAGATAGATCCAGAACTTTATCGCCGAGCTTGTGAGCAAGCCACTGAATTAGAAAGTGGCAAAATTTTATTTAAAGCAAATGACATAAGCACTCGCCCAAGAGCGATTAACGGAACTCATGCTATTGCTGATATAGACCACGAAAATGGATATTTAATTACCGGTGCTAGTTGGGGTAATGCGGCTACGAGCATAGTAGAAAAACACTTATTTCGCTGGGTAATACAAGATAAATCTGATAACGCCTGGGTGTTGAATAAGATTCAATCGGAATTGGGTAAGTAACTAAAGGATTAAAATGGCAGAAAAAAATCTCAATCAATGTGGCATTCCTGGCATGGATCGTGACCCCAATATCGATATCCCATCGAATAATTGCGGTCCAGACATTACCAATCAGCCATATGGATCTCAAAAAGATGTGCCAATTGAGAGTGCCACCGAACGCCGCAGACGAACACGACTTGGACAATCAGCAAATTGTGATCCGATGCAGCAAAGTGGTTGGGGAATGGAAGCCATACGAGAAAATCCTAGCCGAGAAACTATTAATCGATATTCCCAGGTATTTCGTGCTGCTGATGAAGCCATGAGGGATTTATTCGATGACGTGACTGTTGAAGACGATAATGGCAAGGCTCACAAAGTTCCAATCAGAATGAGCACTCCAGAAAAAGCAGTTGCTTTTATTTTACAAGAAAATGTACGTAAAGACGAAACATTTGTCGTGGACCGAATCATGCTTCCGTTATTGAGTCTTAATCGAACAGACTTTGTGATGGACCAATCAAGATATATTTATCATGGATGTGTAAATTGGTTTCGTGGTGCCCGCGAGGACCAAAAACCAGGATGGACGACAAGTGAAACAGGTCGCCAAAGAGATACAGTATTTGGTAAGGCATGGGGCATTCCTATCAATATTAGTTATCAATTAAATGCTTGGGTTTTGTATACCGAAGATATGAATCAAATTCTTGAACAAATCCAAATGAAATTTTCGCCTGTCGCATACATACGCATACAAGATGTTAACTATGAAACCATTGTTAAGCTTGATTCAACAGGAAATAACAAAGAAGCGGAGCCTGGAGATAAAAACGTCCGGGTAATTAAGTATCAGTTTAATTTAACCGTGGAAACATATATACCTCAGCCGATTGTTCGAAAAAAGGCTGCGTTAGATATCAAGATAGACATCCTGAATGCAAACAAAGACGAAATTCTTGATGTCCTCGACAAGATGGAAATCAAGACCGGAGAATAGAAGAATGTACGAGATAACGAACAAGCAGCGGGGTCCAGTCCAGTTAGTGGTTCGCTCACGGCGGGGTCCGTCTCCGAGGGAGTTCACAGTGAAGAATCTCTGTGGGATCGGCAGTGGCAACAACGTGTGGCACTGCGAAGATGAACTGATGACTGATTACATTTGGAGAGCAGAACAAGAAAAGCTTATTGCAATCCAATTCATAGAAGTAAATTCACTGAAAGAGGGAGTTAAGTAAAATGCCGATACTCAAGGGATTTCCGCCTTCCAATACGATCAGCCCGAGTGTTCGTATCACCGAGAAAGATTATAGCTTTTTGGACTCTGCACCTAGCGTTCACGCTGCGGGCTTGGTTGGCTTTGCCACCAAAGGTCCAATTAACGTCCCGACTCTTATTACGAGTCTTCGGGAATTGCATACCACATTCGGGTTCCCGCACCCAGATATTGCGGACCCATACATGATTTACGCCGCTGAACAATTCCTCCAATTCTCCAATCAACTGTACATTGTACGTTGTGGTGAAACACGAGTATCAAACGATGAAGCCGCAACCGTGGCATCCGTTGATGTTCCTGCTGCTGGTGGTCCTGTAAAAATCATCGGTAATGAGACTGGTCCTTTCGTCTTCGACGACGACACGTTTTTCCGATGGCGTTTAAATGGTGTATTGAGCAGCAAAGTTCTTGTAATTTTCGCCAATACAATAAGCGAGCCAAATTATACCGCAGAACAAGTTGTAGATGCATTAAACGATCAACTAGTTGCTGATGATGGGATTTTATTCTCTGTAACAGATGATGATACCGTTGCCGTTGCGAGTACTTTTTCTTACGGTTTAACCGCAAGCATTGAACTCGTATCAGTTATGAACGCTGGTTACGGTCCTAGTTCCGTATTAGGTCTTGGTACAACAATGACCAAAGCAAGCACGACTGGAACTATTGCAAAATACCCAAACAACAGTTATCAAACCACTGGTAATTATGATTTAGATGGATTTATCAATCTATTCTTGCATGTTGTTGTAGACGGAACAGAAAACGTAAATATCGACAACGTAGTTCAACAAGTTCTTATTCCAAATACAGATACTACTGCTTCTTCGATTGCAACTTATATTAATGCCCAAATAAGTGCCGGGACGATTCCTGGTGGGTTTACTGCTAGTGCCACCGGTGGTGGAAACTTAAAGCTCGAAACCAATCACGCTGGTCGTGATGCAGCTATTTCTGTGAAATTGACCTCCACCGCAGCCGGCGGTATCTTCGGACTTTCTTCCAAGACCAAATATGGCACCAGCCCAACCGCAGTCTCGGGATTAGATGTTGATGCGACTTATGCTGCTGGTATTGTAAGTGGTTCTGCTTCTGATTCTAGCGATATAACTTTCACAGTGGTTGCTGATTCGGCTGGTACGGAAGGAAACTTAACTCAAGTAGTTATTGATAATGATGTTCGTTCGGGTGAATTCATCATTAGTGTTTACAGCAACGGCGATCAAGTTGAATCATGGGGACAATTAACCAAAGATCCAACAAGTCGCAAGTATGTTGAAACTTTACTGGCTGTTCTTTCTGATTATATTCGTATCGTTGATAACACCACAAACGGAGCATCGCCACTCGCTGGAACATATGCTTTGGCTGGTGGCAGTAACGGTATTCCTGCTGATCCAAACGATCAGGACACATTACTTATAGGTAATAACGTAACTTCAAGTGGCATGGCTGCTTTAAGCGAGCCAGAACAAGTTGATATCGACCTCATAGCAGTACCAGGACACTCTTCTACCAATGTCATTCTTGCTGGTTTGGATCTATGTCAAAACCAACGTCAAGATTGCTTCTTCGTGGTTGACCCTCCTTTCGGCTTAAGTGTGGATGAAGTTACTCTTTGGGCAAACGGTCGTCACCCATTGAACCTAAATAAATTAGATAACGATTTCGGTGCCTTGTACTGGCCTTGGGTTAAGATTCGTGACACATACAACCGCATTGATGTATGGGTGCCACCTTCGGGCGTAGTTATGGCCACCTATGCCAATTCTGATAATCAATCATTCCCGTGGTTTGCACCGGCTGGTGAAACACGTGGTGTAGTGTTTAACGTATTAGAAACTTATGCAAGACCGACACTCGCAGAACGCGATTTAATGTACGGCAATCAGAACTGTGTTAACCCAATTATTCAGTTTGCTGACTTAGCGAACTTTACGATTTGGGGACAGAAGACGATGCAGCGTTTACCAAGTGCTCTCGACCGAGTCAGTGTTCGCCGCATGTTGTTGTATGTCGAAAAATTAATCCGTCGTAAGGCCCGTGTCTTGTTATTCGAACCACACGATGAATTCCTTCGATCACAGTTTGTCATCATTGCATCCGGCGTCCTCGACGCAGTAAAGCGTGACCGTGGTGTGTATGACTATTTCGTTCAGTGTAACAGTGAACTCAACCCACCAGATGTTATTGACCGGAATGAATTGAGGGCAAAGATTGGTGTTCAACCGGCTCGGGATGCAGAATACTTCTTCATTGAATTTTCTGTTCACCGCACAGGAACGTTCACCGAAAACTCAGATACTTTCTAAGCTGAAGGAGTAATACAAATATGGCATTCTCTGGTCTAAACGGTAATATGGGGATCAACCGACTGGGCGATCCTTCTATTATCTTTAAGCGGAAGTTCCGCTGGACGTTCGCGGTTAAGCCTCTCTGCGGCACGGGTGATATCGATCCTTGGTTTGTCAAGGTCGCATCTCGCCCGAACCTGTCGGTAGATGAAACCGAATTGAACTTTTTAAATGAAAAGATGTGGATTCCTGGAAAAGTCACATACGAAACAATGACTGTTACGTACATAGACGTTGCTCCAAAAGAACCTTCATCTGCTAACCTTTACAAGTGGTTGGGTGCTGTTTATCAGTTCTGGAACCCTAATCGTAAGATGGGTACGAACGTTAACCAATATGGTGCGACCGCAAGTCTGATGTTGTACGATGGTTGCGGTAAGGCTATTGAACGTTGGGACTTCACTGATATTTGGCCACAAGCAATTAACTTTGGTGATCTTGACATGTCGTCTTCCGACACTGTTGATATTGAATTGACTCTTCGTTACTCGAAGTTCACTTATACCGCTCTTTGCGGAAACGTAGACTTCAAAGAATGTTGTGCAGGTTGCTAATTTAAAACAAACAACCTCGCAAAGTAAAGGATGTAAATTATGGGCATTCCCGGCAGCTCTATGGGGATGGGATTTGGCCTCGAAAAACCAGAGTCGATCTTTAAGCAGAAACATCGGTGGTTGTTTTACTTCACCGATATTTCTGCCGAAGGGATCGGCATCTTGCCTCCATCCAAATCCGCACGTCCAAGCATGTCTTTCAAAGAAATTGAAGTGCAGCACGTCACCGAAACACTATTCTTTCCAGGCAAGCCCGAGTGGAAGACTATTACTCTATCATTGTATGATATTTGTAGTTCATATAATACAAAAGACGAACATCCGGTTATGAATTGGCTCAAGAGACTATTTGACCCGGAATCTGCTAATTATAAATTTATTATCGATGAGAATAATGATACCAATAATTTTAAATTAGATGCTTCTATAGAATTATACGACGGATGTGGCAACTGTTTAGAAAAATGGATACTAGATAATTGCTGGCCGCAAGCCTGTGATTTTCAAGATTTAGACATGGGATCTTCAGATGCCTTGTTGGCTGAGATGACACTTCGATATGACAGAGCCTATATAACCAAAACTGGCTGTACGCCAAACAATCCAATTGGGGATAATATCGACAAAACTAACGGCAGAAACGACGTGTTTTTGGCTTAACTTTTATCGATATTCAATCCTCTCAATTATTCCATTGCCATATCTTCTTCGAGAATTTCTCGACACTTGTTTATGGCATCTTCAAGTTGCTTTGGCTTCCAACCCAGTACACGACACATGCCGCTCTTATTAGGGCGACCTCGTTTCGTATAAACTTTGTTTTCATTAAGCAACATAGCTTCTACAAATTTACCATAACCTCGATCAGTTAATTTTTGTAGAAGCTCTTGGCATTCTAAGAATTCAATAACGTTCACTATAACACCTTTAACTTAATATGACGTATTTTTTTGTGCCCATCTAGGGCGACCAGGGGACCGACACGAAGAAGATTCGTAAATCTGTAATTGTTTTTTTGTAATAAAATCCTGGTAACGTTTTTTGAGTTCTATATAGTTTTTAGCAGTGCGATACAGTTGTCGATAGTGATTTAAACAACATGTGGTTAAATAATTAAATGCCTTAGCCTTTTGACCATTCTTTCCGATGAAATTTGGATTGAACCTACCGACTTTCTCAAAACAAATCATGACGCCCTCCTGGAGTGCATCATCTTTGTCGATAAGCTGAAAATTAAAGGCTCTGATAATATTTTCCGCAAGCAAATAAAATGTATCTGTCAAATCTTTTGCTGCGAGGTCATATTCAATCCTGTCACGGTAGGCGTTTTTTTTAGCAGCCATGAATCTTTCAATGATGCCTTCAAAAGCCCTATTATTCAAATACTCGGTTGCCATACTTCCTTTTTGTTAACATACACTGAATTAACGTTCAAGGCTTTCGGGGGCAATTCATTCTTGTTGTTGCCCATAAAATAATGAAAATTCCATTTCCAAGCAATTTTACCAAAAGCTTAGCTGGCGTTATCAATTTATTTGCAACAACTATTTATCTTTGATATTCTCCACTACTATTACAATATTTTAAAACAACACATATCTTGCAATAAAATATCTATGATATAGATGATTTTGGCAGCAAGGAAAATACTAAAATAAATATAGTAGGGCTATTTAGTAGATAGAGTTCAAAACATTTAAAATAACGATTTTACCTATTTTATTTTTCCGAGGATCAAGAGATATGTCTGAAATTATTAAACTTTACCTGAAAATAGTAGACAATCCGAGAGCTGCGAAGAATTATAAAGATATTGCAAAATATTACAAAAATAAAGCAATGAATAACGAATCATTAGCTTTTGAGGAATTATTGAATGAACGATTCAGTGAAGAGGATGCAAATACAGGTAGTAACACACAACAATCAGAAGACTATAGAAAAATGTCTTAAATCATTGGAGGCTTTAAATTCAGACATTATAGTAATTGATCACGAAAGCACAGATGGCACTGTTAATATTGCTAAAAATTTTGCAAAAGTTGTAAAAATAAAAGATGGCGAAAACCGCAACGAAGCAAGAAATCGCATTGTAGCAGAATCGAAATTAGACTGGCATTTGTATATCGAACCCTGGGAAACACTAAAAACAGGCCATCAATCAATTGCATCAACAACTAGTAGAAGCCCATCAAGCCATCGATTGATAGTATCACAAGAAGATGTGGTAACAAAACCAATACGCTTGTGGCACCGCAGTACCGGGTCGGTTTTTGTTGGTCCTTGTTATGAATATTTGTCATCAGAAGTAGATGATATCAAGCCTTTGAATAGCATGGTGATGTCATCTCCGGATGATAATTCTGAATATCAATTGAATTTAGTGCGATTATGGCAATCCAAATCACCAGTATCGGCTGATCCGTATTATTATGAGGCTATGTTCAATCTGTCACGCGGGCGATATGATGAATTTATCCGCACAGCCGAGCAATTCTTTTTCCGCTCTACAACAATGAATATGCCAGTTATAATGACTAGGTATTATCTAGCATGGGTGTATACGCAAATAAAAAAAGATGCTAGACAGGCATTTTCAAATCTAGTAGTTGGTTTGAGTTTAAAGCCACTAATGGCGGAGTTTTGGTGCCTATTAGGCGATATCCACTACTTCATTCAAAAAGATTTTGACAAAGCATATCGTTTTTATGATACGGCAATATTATTGGGTCGCAAAAGAAACATAGGAGATGATTGGCCCGTGCAGTTGAGCCGCTACGGGGAATACCCGAAGCGGATGATGGAGAGTTGTAAATCGATATTAGATAATCGCAAGGTAATTAGTCAAATTTAGCCTATTCGCCCAAGCCGGTCTTGGGCTTCCAGCCAGAACGACGCACTGCTCCCCAACGCTTTCCTTCGGCTGGAGTTGCGGTACTTGTTGTTGGGATTTCTGGTTTCTTGGTGGCTTTTTTATTTTTAATTCTGACTCCGTTATTTGCTCTTTTTTTATTCCACGAGCAGCGATGACGATAAACAGTATTAATCATCCAGGAAAAAAACTCGCAGGCTGTTTTGCCACGCTGATTCCATCCCCATTTTTTGCGTCTCTCAAAGCATACCAATACAGCTTCGGCAATTACATCTTGGTCTGTTTCGTCCTTATAGCGAGGACAATAAGTGCTCTCAGCCCATATCTTTTTTGCCAACCAAGTAAAAGCCTCGTGTAATGCAAGATGGTCATCTTGGTTGGCAAAATATTCATCCACAGCTTTATCGAATTTGTGACTATCCATTAAACTCCTAAAAAACAACTGCTAGTTCATTAACAATAACTGTTACTTGATCTTCATATCGACAAACAGCTAATTGTTTACGCCCAGGACCAAGACGCCGAAGCTTGTCTTCAAGTTCATGAACATTGCAATTTATTACAGTAAAATTATTTTCCGAGAGCTTGTTTGCCTCATCAATTGGTCTTATCACTTTGCGATCAGGAAAGTATTTTTCAACTCGGTCTGGATATTTATTCAAAATTTCTTTCGCAATTGGCACCGCACAAGCACCGCATTTTGGCTCCTTTAAATATTTATCAATCTCATGTTGCACTTCTGGAAACAAGTCGCGAAATCGAGAATCCGCGAGTGCCATTCTGACATCCATTAAACCAACTGGTTTCATAATTTTCCTTATATTATCGATATTTAAAAATACTATGGCTCATTACCATAAGAAACATTCAGGTAATTAAACAATGCCATGCCTAACTGAGCTGCGAAACTGATAACCCCGCCACACATTATGCATTCCAATGGTCTAGCGTACCAACTAACAGCAAGAGGATGAAAGAAAGCACCAAGAATAAAACCAACCCAGAATCCACTGCACTGATAACAATTAAGTAAATAAATCAATGACTTTCTAAAATTTACAATACGATCATTCTCGCCATTTTTCTTTTCAAGTTCTTCTGTGTTTTTCTGAAAGTTTAATTTTCTGCGAGCAAAAAATTCACTGTCTACGATAATGCTTGTTAGTCCGATTCCAGAAAGAATAAATAAAATTAATTCAACCATATAATTTATCTCCAAGAAGAAATGTAAAGTTCGTTGGCGTCTCGCCATACAAACCAGTTTTCATAAAGTTCCAGCTCGTTTAATTCGCATTGAGAGCAATCAAGATCAAATTTAACATTTTTAACTAAATTAGGATCTGTCTTAACTACTTTAATACCAATGGCAAAATATTCTTCGAGTTTGGCAATATGCTCATCAGATAGCTGATCCAAAAAATCGAACACAGCTTTTTTGCATAAGTGTCTTAATGCTGATAGGCGTTTGCCAAGGTTCCAAGATTGGAACGTATTGTAGAATTCAGGCAATACTTGTTGCACTGCTTTGTTATAAAAAACAAGTTCTTCTACATTTTGCAAATTAATTGTTAGTATTTTCACAACTTTAACTATAGTAGTTTATTACACAATTGGAGATTATATGAGCAACGAAAATACATTTCGTCCCCGCAAGGTTGTTCCAGGTGGAACCGATCAAACACATCAGCCAGCAACACCAGTTCAGCAAGAAGAAGTAAATATGGATGAAGTTCATGCAATGCAACGTGCGGCTGGACAGGAAGTTCCATTTGTCGAAGGAGAAAGCTCTGTCAAAGTAGGTGGAAATATCCCACCAGAATTTCGCCAATTCATGCAAAACGAAACTTCAACCAAACGTGGTCCAAGTCAACGCCCCGTGCAGAATAACGGTCCACGGGCGTCTAATTTGACTTCAAGTGACATTGTAAAAGAATTCGTAACAGAATTGAAAGGAATGACGGAAAATTTCGATAAAATTGAACTTCCGTCACTTGGGAAATTTTACAACGGACAAGATGGTCCTGCCAATGGCGTGCTCCACATTCGACCAATGACAGGAAATGAAGAAAAAATCTTGGCTACGCCGCGATTTGTCAAAAAAGGTCAGGCTGTTAATATGATTTTCAAAAATTGCCTTATGGAGAAATTTGACCCAGATGAACTACTGACTATTGACCGTACTTATTTACTAATATATCTCCGTGGTATTTCTTACACCCCAGACTATGAAGTTGAAATCAAATGTCAAGAATGTAGTAGTAAATTCCAGACTACCATTAACCTAGACACATTGTATCTAGATCATTGTCCGGATGATTTTACAGAAGATGCCTTAATTGATACCTTGCCAGCTACTGGATTTAGATTCAAATATAGACTATCAAAAGGCAAGGATGAAACACTTATTCAAGAACATCGTGATCGCCGGGTAAAAACTTTTGGAGATAACGCTCATGACGACACATTGTTGTATAGAGCATCTCTTTTGGTTGAGTGGATCGAAAGTCCATCCGGAGCCATGTTAACAGGACAGGGTCCAATTCAGACTATTTTGGAAAACCTTCCGATTAAAGATGTTGCTTACATTCGCAACCTATTAACTGATCCGCCATTTGGTGTTGATACCAAGGTAACCATTGGATGTCCTTTCTGTAATCATGATTTCACTACTGATTTGCCACTAGAAGCAAATTTTTTCTTCCCTCGGACAAGGAACAAGAAGGCGATGCAAGCATAGAGCTTTGGAAAACCTTATTAGAGGAACAATTTTTCTTCCTCTATCACCTTCATTGTCCGATCTGGTATACGATGATGATTCCCATCTTCGAAAGAAAATGGCTAATAGAAAAATTTGTAGAGCAGAAAAAGAAGGAAAACGAAGCTATCGAACGAGAGAAAAGAAAAGCCAAAGCTCGCAGACATTAATTACAGGAAATTAAATATGAGTGATAAAAAAGAATGTTGTGGTGGTCGTTGTAATTCTGTTCAAAATGAAATTGACCGTAATCTAGAATTGCCTGAAGAACAAGATGTTGCGGAAATGCCGACTCTTGAACAAGAAGAAGAATTAGAAAAAAGATTTTTCCTTATGTACCATTTGCACATGCAATGGTCTGAATATGATGCTTTAACGGACCTTCAACGCAATTGGGTCATTCAGCGTTTTATCCATCAAAAGAAAATGGAAAAAGATATTATACGACAACAACGGCAAAGCTCATCTACTGGTGGCATTCTAATCCCAGAGCCATCCTTGGAATTTTAACAATATTTTGAATAGTGTGATTATGTGTGTCTGATTAATCACACTATTCATTCGCTTAGATAAAATTGGCATTAAGGAACTAACAACAAAATGGCGACAAAATTTAGATATCAAAACCCTGTGGTTGGAGATGTAATTAGACTTGGATTCGATGTTTATAATTCAAATCTCTTAACCGACCCAGCAGCTATTCAGGGGGTGGAAATTTATTTCTTAGACCCAACAGCAAGACAGGAATCTAACCCAGATGGTCGCGTTTTGTTTAAAACCATTGCTCCAAGTGATATTGTTCGTGATGCGGAAGGACGCTACCATGCGGATGTATCCTTAACTCCCCCGCAATTTGTTACTGGTAATTTTTTAGACATCTGGTATGTTCAATTTAGGTCAGATGAACCAGTGGGTGAAATAGAACAATCTTTTGGAGTTTATCCGGACCTATGGATAACTTCTCCGATTCCTATTGTGTATGATTTTCAATTTCGCTTCACTCCAAGTAGACTAAGACAGGGAGAGAAAAAATTTATTCAATGCGAGATTTTACCACAAGTTCCTCGTCAAAGTGACTTGATTAGGTATTACAATAATCTCGCAATTGCTGCTGATATATCGGTTTCTATCGCAATTAATTGTGGAGAATGCGTTCCAGAAGAAGAAGATTTGAGACTAATAATAGACGACGA
>JACCDG011811538.1_pt1 | contig 14146 bp, 8 predicted proteins | sample 7442471 | NCBI WGS metagenome assembly JACCDG01 (sample SAMN15323444, study PRJNA562643) | freshwater metagenome | isolation source: river surface water | place: USA:Blue River Watershed | collected 2017-08-17
TATAATCCTATAGCCTCATCACCATCTAGAGGATGCGCCTGAAATGAAGATGTCACGCCCGACAGGTTTCCACTATTTACCCATATACCTGACAACCCAATATATGTAGTTACATTGCCGCTTACTGTCCATCCTTTATATGATGTTGTATTAACACCAGTACTAGTAATTAAATTGACTCCTGTATGGTTAGTTACAGATAAATCTGTACGAAAGGTATTATCTTCAAATGATCCACTAGCTGTCGCTTCCTTTAGTTGATATATACTTTCTACAGATACTTCTTCCCAACGAAATAGTCTATTATCTATACCTCTAATAGGTATATTAGTCTCATATGAATAAACGGATACAGCAGGGAATCCTTCAGATTCACATTTAAAGAAGCGAGAGTTAGGGTCCATTAGACGGTTTTGTTAACGATTAGTCTAAGGTAGTTAGGAGCAGTAATAGTTGCACTACCAGAAATTGGGAATCCTCCGACCAACGAAGGAGTCATATCTATACCAATTATTGCAGAGTCTAGATAGAAAATTGACGCATCTCGCTGAGTATTAGCGCTACTTGCTCTTTGTGTACCCAGTGGTACATGGAATAGAGTTCCACTTAGACCATGGCTATTTCTAGAATCCTGACCAAACATGCTGTACATAGGTACGTGTGTTTGATTCCAAGATATACTACCTGTATGGCGATATGCTAGATATAGGTCAGCAGATATCTTACCTATATCTACATCTGCCCCTAGGTAGTGGTGGAAGTATACCTTCATTGGGCTAAGGGAGCTGCTACTGAAGGAAGGCGTTGCTCTACCAGAAGTTACGCCTGTACCAGTATAGATAGGTATCCAGCTTGAATCGTAGCATCCATTTGGTCTATATGATACTGTTTCTAGAATAGACCATGATGCTCCATCATATGATGCTACAACTTCTCCAATAGAAGTCTGGCCTTCCATTCTAATAGGAGTTGGTCTTGCACGGAAGATAGCGCTATTTTCGGGATCCGTTCCGTTCGAATCAGCAAAAATGTACGCTATACCTGTTACAGGAAGTCCGCCTAAGCCGCTGACGGATAGCTGTAATGCAGAAGTTAATGAGTAGGATGGAGTTGTAGTGGTTAGTATTCGAACACTATCCTCAAAGGATACTGCCAAAGGCTCATCCGTAGAAGCATTTATACTAAATGTTGGGGAGGCTCCTCCAGCAGCACTAATAGTATTGTACTGTGCAGATAGAGGATTATATAGAATATACTCGTTATTGGTTTGCGGAGGATTAGATATAGCTTCTGGTACGAACACGTTTAGTCTATTAATAAGATTGCCTGTCGTTTCTTCTACCGTGTGTCCGTACACTGGAGCATTAAACCCTGCAGCAGGGCCGCTAAGCATTCTTACCCAAGACGCACCAGGATCTACCATACCGTATGACCAGGTACCACTTGAAGTTCCCACTGTTCCTGTATATCCGCCATAAACTATTCCTACTGACATCAATAGCTGTAGGATGTGTGGGTGTACTCCAGAACTACTAGCCGCAGCATTAAGTTGTCCAGTAATGGAGAATATATCTCCAGCAAGTCTATCCGGTCCTAGGGCCATCCAAGGTCTATATGTTACTTTCTTAGGAGCAATTGCACCAGTATACAGGGGTGCAGATATCACCGTATTGTTATGTTTAGATTTAGTAATAGTTGAGTAAGACCAGGCTACTTCGGAACAATCAAGGTTATCTATTAGAGTTTGGCCATTACCGCCTAGACCATTTATGTTCTGGGCAACTAGATCTTGCTTTAGATATAAATTTTGACTAGCTATAATACTATTAGTATTAACTACACCAGCAAGGTGCGATTGTCCATCTACAAAAAGCTCATCTCTGACTGTCCAGTCTCCTAGTACAGTAGATGTTGTACCAGTCAAATTTAATATCGTAATATTACCGATGGCCTTTACGTTACCCATAAAGGCTGCATCACCGTGGACCTTCAGCATAGAACCACTATAGTAAGATCCAGTCATGTCTAGACTGAATACAACACCACTATAGTATGGCCATGCTGGACCACCAACAGTTAGTGGGCCTTCGCCAGACGCCTGCCCCTTCCAGGTTATTAGATCACCCGTCTTAGATCCTAGTATAATTCTATTTGTTTTTGTACCATTGGATTGTTGAATAGTGAATCCTGTGGCATCTATAATAACATTATCGGTAGCTCTACCTAACTGAATTGTGTGACTAGTTCCTCTAGTTACCTGTAGTCCCGCGTCATCTGATGATGCTACTACTATATTTCTATCTAGATGAGAAACGAATACAGAATTTTGAAGTACTCCACTTGCTACAGCATCAGAAGGACTATCGAATAGTGCAATTTTTAGATTTCTAATGCCTGGATAAGTAGAATCATTAGTGGGTCCAAGTATGCCTTCAATCTCCATTACAGAGTCTTGTAGCGTGTTTATAGCCCACGATACATCACAATCTGGTGCGGCTACATAACTTACCGTAAAATCCGCAGTAGGTAGCGTAGAAAATACTATATATCCTTGACTAGCATTAGTGTAATTAGTATCTATTACCCCGGCAGAAGATGTAATAGTGGTGACAGTACCATCAGAATTAATAAGTGGTCTGTGATGTAGGTATAGCCTACTACCTACTAGATCAGCTACTGTCCTACTTTCCTGGACAGACTGGGAACCGTCTGTATCAGATATATGACGCACATAGGTATCTAGATTTGCTGGATACCCTATAGTCCTACCTTTAGTAGTATAAGGATTAGGAGATATTGTAGTTATGGCCGATTCGCCGGTAGGCGCATGTATTGAGAAAGTATCGTAGGACATTATGTGATGATTAGGTTACCTGGAGAATAGTTCTCTATAGTATAGAGTCTATTTTTTGATTGATCAAAGTAGTAATAGTCAAAGTATAGTCTATAGAAGTGCTTTGTATTATTTGTGGTTGTTATGACCATAAAACGTGGATCTACATCAGAGAAAGATATATTGTATACTTCCTCATCAGATATTTGATCCAAGTCATACAATATATCAAAATTTATATCTAAGTCAAAGTCCGTAAGAGACTCTAGATATGTTTCTCCATTAGGAGGTGTTCTTGGTTTTAGTATTTTTAGTACTCTATGTTCAGTATCTCCTACTACTTCTTTACACACGACGAATAGCATATCTTTTCTGATAGCTGATGCGATAGGCGTAATAGTGACAGCAAGTGACTCAGAGGTTCCATACTCTAAATCCTGGAAGAGTCTTAGATCTCTTAAATTATATCTACCGAATATATCCCACGATGTAGGACTAGTAGACCTTTCTACTATTTGATCTTCTAGTATAGAGTATTCTGTTCTAGTTATCTGTGATAACTGATCTACCTTTCTAGAGAAAGATTGGCTAGTGAATAATTCAATATCCTTTGGAGGACACTGTATCTTAACTATTCTAGTTGGTATACAGGCATAGGTAAAATCTTTCTCATCTGATATAGGATATACAGGAGTCTTAGGGCCGCCTGTCTCATTGGACAAGCCGTAAACACTATTAAATCTAACAGCACTAGGGTAGTATGGTAAATAGTCTAAGGCGGAACTTGTCCATTTACTTATATTATTAAGCTCTAATTGTGGAGCAGATATACTCATCTTACCTGCAGATGATCCAATAAAAGAAATATTAACTCTATATACCTGAGCCCCTACTGTCATTGGAAGCACCAGTCTGCGCCACTCCGTAGATCTACTAGTTATTTTTGCTGTATATGATTTACTAATACCAGTTATTGTTTCCAAAGAGACCAGTAGAGTAAAATCAACTTCTTGATCACAAAGTAGGTATACACTTGCAGTCATATTATTGACTGGTATGTTATTAAGCAGTATCTGCTGTCCTACTCTAATAGAGCCACTATCTGATGATAGACCAATTGGAGTAACTATATTAGTAATATTATCTAAGTAAGTATCATTATTTTTATATGCTGTCCATCCGGCTGGAAGATTATTTCTTGTTACATCTCTTATAGAGAATGAAGAGTTATATAGTAAATTTCTTTTTGTAGTATTATTGAGTACTTCTTTAGAATCAATATCAGTATAACTTAATTCATTTAGGTGAGTTATATCTGCTGTAGTAAGAGAGAAATCAGTAAGCTGTTTATTGATATTCTCTATTACATATTCCATACCCATTCCCCAAGAGTTAGTTAATTTCCATCCATTAGAATCAAAAGATTGCCGCATCTTATTCCACTGTGGAAGATTATTAAGTATCTGTTGTGTGGCTGGCGCACGGAAGCCTACCAATGGACTATCTACCAAATGCTCAACTTGAGAGCCATAGCCATATGCTATTGTAGTATCTGTAGACTGGATAGGCATAGTATCATATGCATATCTTATATATGAATAATCTGTTACATCTGGATCTGGTATGTCCGCTTCAAACTCTAGTACTAGGTAATCATACTTATCAAAATCTTGATTAATGGTGTATGTCTGGAACTTTGGTACTCCAGATAGTAATGTCTTAGTACCGTGGTTTTCTGTATTAACATCTAATTCATACACCTTATATGATGTATTTATACCGTAATAAGCTGGATCGAAGACTCCGCTAAAGTACGTAGATCCACTATACCAGCTACCTGCTACAAGAAGTATATTATCTTTACTTCTATGTTTACGTACTGTGTGATGTACAGCATCCGTGCCAACGGCAAAGGTATATGGATCCCGTTTATTGTATATCTTAGACTTTCTACTAGATCTAGTACTTAGAGGTTCTTCTCTTATATCTGTAGACCATGTCTCTAACGGAACTTCATATGTTCCATGATAGATATAATCAGGATTATAGCCTTGTATTCTAAATATCTTTTTTACAATACCTTCGGTATAGCCACTCCATACTCCTGAGTAGAATATATCGTTTTCGTTATTTGTGATACCAGTCAGGCTTGAGTTATAGAAAGCAGATTGCTCGTCGTGGTGCCAGACAGACATTCTGTTTGTTAGTGGCCAGCTCTGTACGGTAAACGCCGTCCAGTCCATAGCACGAACATCGTCTGTAATAGGATGACTGACTACTTTTCCATATGCGCCAACTCCAGAATACATGCCGGCACCAAAATACTTATCATAGACATTAGATGCGTATATAGCTACCCATTCGTTAAATATAGACCTGTCAGAATAAACAATCTGGAACGCTGGGCATCTCTGGATCCAGTTAGGTGGATCAATAATACAAGACCAGTGAGTTAATCCATATAAACTTACCAGACCACTGAGCGTTGCATCGGACAGAGAATCGACTGTGGTAGTACCAATTGAGTTAACTAATGCATCTTCTCTAGGGGAAGAAATACTATTAGCAAAAGAATTTAATATGGGACCTAACGGCTCATAGGATAGAGCCGTAGGCATAAATTTTAGATGAAGGTCACAAGGGAACTCAGAAGACTGTCTAAATATTAAATCCTTAGAATCAATTTTGTCATTACCCCATATACCACTATGTGCTTGTTGTGCACTTAGTAACATGGTTTCTAAAGTCTGTTTTTGTGTATCAGAGAAATATTTACTAAATCCTGCTCGTGGATGTGTGTTGTGTTTTAGTGTTATCCCGTCTTTGTCTAAATGAACGTGATCTTTAGCATAGCATCCTCTACCCCAGACACCTACTGTATCTTGGTATATACCCATACCATCGGTAGCTAAGTCTTCTGCTATTCCACTCATCTTTTCTTGTACTAGATCTACACCAATACATGCGGTGTAACTTGTACTAAATAAGAACGGGGTACTGCCACTAAATGCCCATATTAAATAATCACTTGCTAAGTATGTTTGGTCCTCTTGGTATAGCTCTTTATAGCATACATCTATGCCGCTATGTGTTGTGGCCCAACTAGAATTTGCGGCAACAGTAAAAGGAAATACACAGTATCCGTAAGTCAGAACTCTTCTATCTATTAGATCTGCCATTGCTCCGGAATGTCCAGAATTAATTCCAGTAAAGTCCGGAGAACTAAAGACCAGAGGTCCTGTAGTGGTCTCTCCTGTTCCTCTACCAGCCCACGGTTCCCAACCATTATAGGTAGCAAGAGGATCGCTGTAGCCAGTGTTCCTGTTAGGCGCGTAACTTAAATTGACTGGCTGATAATGCGCTACGATGTGTACATTATCTGATAGTGCAGGACTTACTGAATTCTTATAAAGATCAATATATACATCAGCAGCACGAGGAAAGGCATCAGCCGTACCAGTAGTAATACCATATAGATTTAGAATAGCAGGTATTTCTGAAGCAGGCTTAGATATCTCGCCTTCTCTGTATCTTTCATAGAAGCTCTTAGGCATCCAACCATGATCTTCTTGTTCTGGTACTGCCTCTTCTCTATATAGCTTAAATCCATACCAATCTATCCACGTAGTAGAACAGCTATATGGTCTTATTCTAAAAGACCACGTAGGACTATTACTTCTAGAATAGTTAAATCCTGGGCTATCATAGCCACCTATACCATAGGGATCAACTTGATGATCCGACATATGTATAGTTTTCAGGTGTAAGCTAGTATCGTCAAAATAAAACTGAAATCCCTTAGGATTGGTACCCTCTGTATCCATAGCATAAAATAGGGTGGCCTGTTTAGTTGACTTATTACCCAATATAATAGCTGGAATAGGTAATCCACCCGGATTACCAAGATTAAATCTTGTGAGCGACTGCACTGGGTGACCTACGAATCCAGACGGATAGCATCTTTCTTTTGTGTTATCGTAGTGAAAGGATTCGGTAGCGAACCTAGGAATTCTAAGATACTTAAATGGATTATAGTATGTATAGCCGTAAGCTACTGGAGTAGTTAAAATAGTGTCTTCATTATCGGCTTCTGTATCACTTTTTTGAATAACAATAGATGGCATTTGTATAGAAGGAACAATGGCTGATTGAAAATCAACTAATTGAGAATTTCTATACAATCCCTGTAGTGTCATAGATATAGATATATCTAGAGTATTTTTATCATTTAATAGTGTAGCAGTTACAGCTACATCTACACTAACCTCTGGATTTTTAAAATCGTGCTTAACTCCGCTCCAATTAAATGTAATAGTCGGATTAGATTCAGCATCAGTACCTGTGGTACTACCTACGTAGTGATCAAAAGATGGATATATTGTTCTAGAATTTGTAGCTACTGTATCTACTCCTTCTACAACATTATACTTGTATATGGTATTAATAGCCCATAGACTACGTGATCTATTTTCCGTTATTGTTCCACCACGTACTCCCCATGATTTCAGTCTTACGCCAGTAATAGGATCTTCTATAAATGTAAATATTACATTGTCATTAGAAAGTACCCAGGTCTGTAATACAGATTCTGCAGTACGTACATTAAGCACTCTCTTGCTGTTAACAAGAGAATGCTTAGTTCTACCTCCTACGGCATATTTAGGGGATATCATATTGCTGGTTGAACAGGTACTGTGAATACTCTATCTAGAACTATAGAACCATATCTAATTTTTGTCTTGCACTGTATAGTCTCAGACGCATTAAAATTAGTATTTGCTGCAATAGTCATGATTCCATTGCTATAGTATAGCCCCGTGTAAAGGTGTGCTACACTTGGGTTCTGCGTAGAGAATCCTTGTTGACTAATGATAGTTGTCATAGACACAGGATCTCCATTTAATACACTACCAGAGAAGTATAGGTATGGTGGTACTCCGCCAGTCATGGTCAAGGCATCATCCAATATTTGACCATTACTTAAATGCACAGGACCAATATGGAAGTTACTAGTAGCTGTGACGTTCTCAAAAGAACTCTCATATTCGTTGGCTGCGAAATCTACTGTGGCATAAGGAGTATTTATAAGTATCGACTCTGTGTCAATACCTGTCATATTTACCACGGCAAAACTTGATGGATCAAACGGTGCTTTAATTTCAGATGCAGTTATAGTATAGGTACTATTGAATTCAGGGAAGGACTGTATGTGTAGGTCATTACGTCTATATATAGTATAAGATGAGGAGCCGTGTGGTGCGCTATCTGGTGTATACACTGTTATAGCTGTACTGCCCTGAGCTGGTACCGCATGATTTCTGACATCCAATATAAGTCCTGTATGTGTTACAGATAATGAAGAGCTTGGATTATAGTAGACTACGTCTCCTACTCGTGGACTACGACCATACAGGTCTCTTTGTATTGCTATGACACTTCCAGAATACAATCCTGGCGTATCGTAGATAGTGCTACCTGCTAATACAGTCAGAGGATGACTAACAGAAACTACTCCGCTATAATATCCTGTAGAGTATACCAAACTTCCTACTTTAGCGGGTATTGTTTCAGTTACTCCTAATCTACAGATTATACCTCCGCCAGCCCGGTTAGTTCCCACAGTCGGGTACGCTCCAGGAGCATAGCTCCAGCCACTATAAGTATTTACTATTCTATATGGCATTATTTTGATGGCTTGTCCAGATAGCGCAGTGCAGTCTCTATCTGTATATAGAGTAGTGGAGCTATTGCTGCGGACAGAGAAAGTAAGACCGGAATTGGCTCCGCTTACTACTTGTCCTATACAATTACTGTAGTTATATGTGCCATAATTAGTAGCGGCATTCTGTCCTGTTGAAAGAACTACCTGGTTCTTACTAGTTACAGTAGAAACTAATCCATGCAATACAGCATCACCGTCCGTTACTAATACAGGAGATCCAATATAGGAATCAGTTCCTTTAGCAATTACTAAGCTCTGTATTGAGCTTATTCTTGTTTCTACATTACGCATAAGCTCTTGTATAAAGAGCAAAGAAGCATTACTTGTATCTCTAGAAAACTCCCAATTACTATATGCTTCAGTAACATATAGTCCGGATAGATCCGTTCTAACAATAGAAGTATCATACCCTCCCAAGTAACCTAGGCTTACTGGCTTTAGACCAAAGTCCAACGAGCTTCGATACATAGTTACAGATGGATTAGCATTTGTGGCGGCAAGCATTGTTGGATCACATGCGATAACTGTTCCTTTACCATCTGTAACAGTTAGGACAGCAGACGAACTAAAATCTGTATGTCCTGTGCCTGCGGCGAATAACGACGCATTTATTTTTCTATTGGTATAGTCTAGATTAGCGGAAAGATTAAATTCTGTCATTGGAACACGCCGCCGGCGTACAGTCTTAAAGTAGCATAAGGATCTGGTGTATCAATGCCGGATAGTGTTTGTTTTATCCAGAATCCTGTATATGTATTAGGAGTGATGGTACCTAAGTCAAGACCACTAAAGAAGTTAGTGGGGCTAGTCCATCCACTTACGCTCAGCGGGGCAAAGCTAGCTCCGCTAGAGGTATCGTTGTATGTGTTACTATTTGCAATAGATATCTGTTCAGGATGTTCTACAGCATCTAGCCAAATTCTGACATATTCTAGAGACGTAGTATATGTATTTTTAACAAATACTTTTCTGTATTGATTAGCACTATCTGTGCCAGAAGGAGGAGAGCTTATGTATGTAAATAATTCTCCTAGGTATCCGCTAAGTGGCGTAGTACCTATATTCCCACCTACCTGCTCAGTTAGACCAGTAGGGTTATATTCTGATTTATAGAAGACTAGCACTATATCACCTCTATTGGATCTGGTACTTCAGGATCTGGCACAAAGAGTTCATCTTCTACAAGCTGTACATTTCTTAGTGTTCTAGGCTTACAATTGATGAACAGTTCCAGTATTTTTATATCTTTGATACTAGGTGATATCAATGCCGCTGCACGAATTTGATTTATGATCAACTCACCACCTAGAGGAATACTTCCTATATAAGATAAAATACTTGACTGTACTCTATCTCTTATATTTACTTTTTCTGCTTCCGTAGTACCACTATTGTACACAAGCTGTACAGTTATTTTAATAGGCACATATTCAGGCTCTCTAATAGCAAAAGAAATACCGTAAGCAGAAACTTGCTCTATAGCTCTTCTAGTTTGCTCTTTAGCAGTAGTAGTCACTTTATTGCCTTGCGGAATAAGTAATACATCGAAAGTCCCAGCACCTCTTGCGTATTGTACTATTTCTGCTCTGGAGATGCCAGGACTAACGATGGAGGCAACTTCTATAGCAGCTAGATTGCTTCCATATCTAGATGTCATAGCTCTAGTTAGGCGATATCTGTACTCATCGTCAGATTCTATATCCTTACCAGTAGCTATGGCTATATCATTAGTTACCTTAATTTCTGTAGAACTAAGATTATGAGTAGTGAGCTGGTTAATACCTACGTTATATCCTGACCCTGTTCCTGAAGCACTGACTGGAACAAAGACGTTCTTTGAATTTATAGGAAATGTAACGTCTTCCGTTACTACAAACTCTACCGTGCCGGCGGCATTGTATATTAGTGTTCTTGCTGGTATAAGGCCGAGGCCTGAGTTTGTGGGATGCGGAAGTCTAGATCCCAGCGTTCCTCCACTGACATAAAACCTTACTGCTCCGTCTTGTACTTGAGCTGTTGCCCGGCGATCGGTTATCCTAGGGATACCCAAAGTATCGCCCCACATATCTAGGTATATACCTGCGGCGGAGCTTAAGAATGCATTTTGGAACGCTCCAGAAACATAATCTTGAAGTCTACTAGTCTCAAGACTAGTAGCTTCTATTAAAGCCTTAGCTATTGATCCGTCAGAAAAATAGGTTATATTGGTATTCTTTACTAGGTACTGAATACCTTCCTGGACCATATCTGCAAATGTTTTTTTGGTGACCATTAATCAATAGTTAAGGGAGTAATGTATGAGCCTTCTATAAATGGGAAACTATATGTTATAGTTTCTCCATTGATAGTTTGAAGAGTACCATCTATGAGGTAAGATCCACCAATATTTATTACACACAGAGCCTCGTTAACATCAAACGAGACCACAGTAGCGTCCACATCAGAGGCACTAAAAAGCTTATCTGCTAAGCAGCGATAGATACTTTGTTCCATATACTCATGGTTCTCAGCACTATTTATCTTTCCTATGAAGGTACCTAAGTTAGATCCTACTGATTTATTCGGTGCATAATCTCCGAAATCTGTTCTGAGTAAAAAATTAGCAGCGTTTTTATATGTGTCTAAAGAAGATGCAAGTTCTAAATCGCCCTTAGTAGATATCTCTATATCTCCATTAATATCAACACTTACATCCTGTGATACATAAATACTCATTTATATCGCCTCATAAATTTGATCTTCAATAATTTGATTATCGATAATAATTGTTGCCATGTCCATGTCTGATTTGCTCTCATAATTTTCTGATTGTTTTTTATCTATTAGCTTTAGTAAGGCTACATTGATAAGCTCTAATATAGCTATTCTTACAAGATTCTCCGAAGAGAGTGTAGGAAATAACTTCTTATACCATGGCTTGGTAGGGCTAAAATTTGTGCTAGGAAATACTGGACTTAGTGGATTTAACTCATATCCATCTACTGTATCAATTTTTAGAGACCCCAGGGTAGTGGAGTCCATACTGGAGTAAAAACTTGATTCACTCTGATCAAGAGAGAATGCCGCCCGGTTAGCCTCATTAATATTTGAGGCCATCAAAAATTTGCCTATACGTGGAACTAGACTAAGGGATCCAGCACCATAGTATGATACATTAGGATCTACAGCGTACTTAGGAGATCTATTTGTATCAGCAAAAGAATTGAAGTGGAACTCTGCTGAGCTTATTACTTGGTTCGCCACATCAGATAGAGATCTGGAAGTATCTATCTCTATGGATGCACTACTAGACATTTCTTGTCTAGATTGTGTACCTGGATGTGCACCACCTATAGCTGTAATATCAGATGGATCTGGATTAGTCATTTATTTTTGGCTCCCTGTTAGGAGTTATTCTAGCTTTAGGAACATACGTTCCTTCTATTGTTTGGTTTATATCAATACTATCTATCTGTATATCCCACAACTCTGGTGGTAAGCCAGCTAATGTGTTGTCGGGCTTAACGTAAGATACTGAAATAAATACTATACACTGTTTTATTGCTGATATGAATGATTCTTTTTTTGATATAGCAGACTCTATATCAGCTAAATCAGAATTTTGGTTTGGTTTGAAGGACGATAGTTCTGAAAATAACTTATCAATAGTACTATACTGATTTACAGGTATTGCAAAAATCTTATTATTAATAGGGTCTAATCCATTCTTTATGTTAGGTATTACTCCTGGCGGAGTAATGCCGTTCTGAATACAGAAACTTAACATCGGTCCATGTACTATTCTACAGATAATAGATTTTGCAAATCTACGAGAGTCTGTTTTTGCTTCTTGTCTTAGGCTATTTTTTAAGTTCATTCGTTCTCACTTAGGAAATCTTCTAAGAATCTTGCAGCTCCTAGCTGCATTTCTCTCATGGAGTAGTATGTTCCAAATGCACCTATAGCCCATATTGCATCATCAGTTTCTAGGCCTGCCGTAAAGGCATTACCATTAAAGATCAGTGGACACAAGACAACCGGAAGCTGCTCTACCTTCTCGTTACTTTCTACGAATCCCTGTATAGCTGTATTCTTCCAGAAGAAGTTATTACCAAATTCTAGGGTAGCAGCTATGGTTTCATTAAGTAGTAATGATGCAGATGGTCCTCCTATATCTTTTATTAAGTATCTAATAAAATCTAATCTATGTCCTTTTCTAAAAATACCTCCGCTATGCTTCAGTAGATTACGAGATACTCTTCTAGTACCTGCTGCAGCAGACTTTATGGTTGTCTTAATACCACCTCGGGATATTAAGTTTTTAGCAAGATTGTATATACCTTTTCTAGTACTGAACTTACCTATTGCTAGTGGAGTAGCTGCACCTGCTGTAGCAATAATTGTTGCATATGTCCAAATATCTGATACAAATTCAATAGTGTTAAATATTCGATTAAACGCTGTTTCTAAAGCAGCAGTCTGTAGCACTGCAGATCCTGGGTTAGCGTCGCAGACAGCATTCGGTATAACATTGGTTACCCAGCCCTGTCGCGTGTTCCAGTGGTGAACTACTGATTCAACTTCAACTGGGCCAGTCATTTTTGTATAGGCATCTGCTAATATGATTCTATCATATGGTTTTATATGCTTACCAGTAAGTAATAAATTGCCTACATACATTTTTCTGATACCTTGGGCTAGGCGCTCTTGTGCTATCTTACACGCAAGATCAGGATTCTGACAGTTGATCTCTGTGAACACTTGTACTTTCTTATTACCAAGTACTAATCCAGGATGGAACTGTAGACCTATCACGCCGGTAATCTCTTGTGGTGGCCAGTATACCCAAGAAGCTCCAGAGTTCACAGTACCATTAGTATATATCTGTGACGGATCTTGGATGTCATTATCAGCCGTTCCTGGCGCAGGATGCTCAATAACTACAGTGTTCCACATCTCTCTTGTAGAAGCAACTATATTATTTTGTATAATATTATGTACATCATCTGCATAATGGTGTACTCTGAATACTCGCATATTAGGCGGTAGACTAGCAGATGGTCTGTTTGTTTTCTTGCTAAGTTCTTTAACTTTCGGATCTTCGGATTCTATCAAGAATGAGCAGAAATAGTATACAAACGCCTTGAATGCAGTTAGATATACACCCGAGGTAATAAGATCAGACACTATGCCTCCTGTGACAGAGGGGTATAGTGCAGATATTATAGGAGGATCATTATCTTTTAAATCACTAAAGATACTGACTATGTGTGCCATATGGCCTTCTATCTCTTTTATTCTATCTGCATATACAGCAACAAATGATGGCTGTATATATTGTGCAGATACTTGTTTTATAGAATCGTCGTAAAACTGAAAATTTATTCTTCGTAGATCATGTAAAGTACTACTAATTACTGATTTAATACTATCTGATATTTGTGTACTAGACTTACTATTACTATCTATATCTTCTACTACAGTAATTACTGGCGTTACAATAGCACCAAACGTACTACTTATTGCCATGTAATCATATAATATTTTATTCTGTCCGCGAACACTATCTAATTTTCTTGCAAATTCTAGGAACGTTTGTTTTTGCTTATAGA
>JACCDG010549290.1_pt1 | contig 14139 bp, 12 predicted proteins | sample 7442471 | NCBI WGS metagenome assembly JACCDG01 (sample SAMN15323444, study PRJNA562643) | freshwater metagenome | isolation source: river surface water | place: USA:Blue River Watershed | collected 2017-08-17
ATTGGCGCCACCGCACATATCGTATTTCATTTCTTCCATGCCTGCAGATGGCTTAATGCTGATTCCACCGCAGTCAAAAGTCAGACCTTTTCCAACAAAAACGACAGGTTTTTGAGAGGCCGCTGCACCTTTGTATTCTAGAATGATAAAACGTGGTTCTTGATCACTTCCTTGGTTGACTCCAAGTAAGCCACCCATTTTTTCTCTTTGAATACGTTTTTTATCCCAAGCTGTTGCTTTGATGCCTGTTCCTTTGCATGCAGCAATCGCTTCTTTCGCAAGAATAACAGGAGTCATTAAGTTTCCTGGCATATCACCAAGACGTCGAGAGAAGTTCACAGACTCTGCTAAAATGTGAGCCGTTTGAAAGGCTGTTTTCGCATTCTTAGATTGTGCATGTTGTGTGACAAGTTCGAAGCGAAGAGATGATTTTTCAGAAGAAGCAGATGATTTCAATTCATTGAAGGAATAGGAAGCAAGCAAAAGTCCTTCTGTAAAAGCTTGAATAAAGCTGGCGGCGTTTTCTGCAGTGTGTGGAACTCCATCGAAATCCACAAAGATATGTCCCATGTTGGAAGCTTTGACACGGTCGTAGATTGCAGCAGCTGATTGACGCAAAGTTTCGTGCGTCATTTTAGATTCATCACCTAAACCAGCCACAATCACATGGCGAGCGCCTTCAAAGTACAAATCACGGTAAAGGATCGTTTCATTTTCTGAACCTTTGATTGTTTTGTCTTCAATGGACTCATTCAGGCGGTGATGCAAACCTTCATGCGTGATTTTGACAACAGACTTTTTGTCTTTTTTTGTCGAAGTTGCAAACACAACAACAGAAGGATTTTTTGCTTTATTGGCTTTGGATTCAGCTAAGGTCAAGTGGGTCAATTCAATTTTCATATGTACTCCGTGAAATTAGACTAGACTTAGAGCTTGTAACATATACCGTCGTGACGGCAAGATCTTTTTCTTGGATAACTTTAGGACCAAAGGCGATTGAGTCCTTGACTCGTAAAACCGATAAAAATTTGGCAGAATAATTAGACCAATCACTGAAGGAGACAGCTGTGCCACTTATTCCATATGTCATCGAACAATCATCACGCGGAGAACGCAGTTACGACATCTATTCTCGTCTACTGAAAGATCGCATTGTCATTTTGGGTTCACCAGTAACAGATGAAATTGCTAACGCCATCGTGGCACAATTTTTATTTCTCGAGGTAGACAATCCTGAAAAAGATATCCATCTTTATATCAATTCTCCGGGTGGAAGTGTTTCTGCAGGAATGGGAATTTATGACGTGATGCAATTCGTGAAATGTGAAGTTGCAACATACTGTATTGGAATGGCTGCTAGCATGGGATCTATGCTTCTGACAGCGGGAGCAAAAGGTAAGCGTTATTGCATGCCGAATGCGCGAGTCATGATTCATCAACCTTTGATTTCAGGTGGACTCAGTGGTCAGGCCAGTGACATCGAAATTCAAGCTCGTGAAATGATGCGCACAAAAGAGCGTCTGACTCAATTGTATGTTCATCATACAGGACGTGATTTTGACACACTGACAAAGGCGATGGATCGTGACAATTTTATGACCGCTCAAGAAGCGAAAGATTTTGGTTTGATAGATCATGTGGTTGAATTCCGCAAAAGTGCAGTGAAGGGGTAATGCATGTCTTCGAAAACGGAAAATGGTGTATTGAAGTGTAGCTTCTGCGGTAAAAACCAAAAAGAAGTGAAGAAGTTGATTGCGGGCCCTGGTGTGTACATTTGTGATGAGTGTATTGATCTTTGCACCGACATTATCGATGAAGAAAAGCAGCGTGAAGTAGCTGTGCGTGGCGGAGCTTTCCGTGTGCCAGTACCTCAGGAAATCAAAGCGTTCTTGGATGATTTTGTGATCGGGCAAACGAAGGCTAAAAAAGCCTTGTCTGTGGCTGTTCATAATCATTACAAGCGGATCAATCATATTTCTGGCGGAAAACGCAAAGATGATATCGAGCTTCAAAAGAGTAATATTCTTTTGATTGGACCAACAGGCTCAGGAAAGACTTTGTTGGCTCAAACAATCGCGCGTATCTTGAATGTTCCCTTTGCGATGGCAGATGCCACCACACTGACCGAAGCTGGTTATGTGGGTGAAGATGTGGAAAACGTCGTATTGAATCTTTTGCAAGCAGCGGATTACGATATCGAAAAAGCTCAAAAAGGTGTCATTTATATCGATGAAATTGATAAGATTTCTCGTAAATCTGAAAATCCTTCCATCACACGTGACGTCAGTGGCGAGGGTGTTCAGCAGGCTTTGTTAAAAATCCTGGAAGGTACCGTTGCGAACTTGCCTCCAAAGGGTGGACGTAAACATCCTCAGCAAGAGTTTATTCAAGTGGATACCAGCAATATTTTGTTTATTGTGGGCGGAGCTTTCGTTGGTTTGGAAAAAGTGATTGAAGGGCGCGTGACCAATAAAACAATGGGGATCGGCGCGGATATTCGCACAGCAGCTGAGCGAGAAAATGAAGGAGAAAATATTCTGCAAAAAGTTGAGCCAGATGATTTATCAAGATTTGGTTTGATTCCAGAGTTCATCGGTCGTCTTCCTGTGATTGCTGTTTTGGATCCTTTGGAAGAGTCGGCATTGATTGATATTTTGGTCAAGCCTCGCAATGCAGTGACAAAACAGTATCAAAAACTTTTTAGCTACGAAGGTGTAGATCTTAAGTTTACAGATAAAGGACTTAAGGCCATAGCTCAGTTAGCATTGAAACGTAAAACTGGCGCACGCGGTCTTAGAGGTGTGATTGAACATGCCATGTTAGATATAATGTTCGAAATTCCTTCCAAGTCGAACGTCAAAGAAGTTATAATTGACGAGAAGGTCATCGATGAGGGCGTACCGCCTAAGTTGGTGTACAAGACTGAGGAAGAAATGCGCGCCGACGACGAGGCTAAGAAATCCAGCGTTGAAAGTGCGTAGCGGAAGCGCTAACTGGACAGAAAGGGAATTTGCGAAACCACGCAAATTCCTTTAACCGAAAAGAAAGTTCCAAGCGTCCTTAGTCATAGTCTCTCAACCGACATATGAAGGAGGAAACCATGAGCGAGGGCGCGAAAACACAGAACCAACTACCACTACTTCCCTTGCGGGACTTGATCATTTTCCCGCACATGATGATGCCCCTTTTTGTGGGTCGCGAAAAGAGCATCAATGCTCTGGAAGAGGCCATGAACAAGCAAACGGACATCGTCCTTGCTGCTCAAAGAGATGCTAAAACCAACAATCCAGAAGTGAAAGATATCTACAGTGTGGGCACTGTGGGAACGATCATTCAACTTCTTAGACTTCCTGACGGTACCGTCAAAGTCTTGGTTGAAGGCAAGCGTCGTGTCCGTATTAAAAATTACATCCCAAATGATAATTACTTCTTGGCTCAGGTTGAAGATATTCAAGAAGAGATCGAAAATATTGTTGAAACCAATGCGATGGTTCGTTCGGTGAAGACGACTTTCGAAACCTATGTGAAGTTGAACAAACGTATTCCACCAGAAATTTTGATGCGAGTTTCTTCCATCGAAAATGCAGCTGAGCTTGCGGATATTATTGTGGCTCAATTGAATTTAAAATTGGAAGACAAACAGAAAGTATTGGAAATCTTTGATCCAGGAAAACGTTTAGAACATCTTTTGAACACAATGACAGGAGAAATTGAAATCCTGGAAGTTGAAAAGAAGATTCGCACACGAGTTAAAAAACAGATGGAGCGATCTCAGAAGGAATACTATTTGAATGAGCAAATGCAAGCCATTCAAAAAGAGTTGGGTGAAAAAGATGATTACCAAGCTGAACTTCAAGAGTTAGAAGAAAAACTTGCGAAGAAAAAAATGAGCGCAGAAGCTCGTGAAAAAACGAAAAAAGAAATTAAAAAGCTGAAGCTGATGTCTCCAATGAGTGCAGAAGCAACCGTGGTACGTAACTACATCGATTGGATGTTATCTTTGCCATGGAATGAGTACTCAGCTGAAAAGCATGACATTAAAGCGGCAGAAGATATTTTGAACGACGACCACTGGGGCTTAGAAAAAGTTAAAGAGCGTATTTTGGAATATTTAGCTGTATTGGCTTTGAAGCGTGACATGAAGGGGCCAATTTTGTGTTTAGTGGGTCCTCCAGGTGTGGGAAAAACATCTTTGGCTCGCTCGATTGCAAGATCTTTGAATCGTCCTTTTGCGCGTATTTCCTTGGGTGGAGTTCGAGATGAGGCTGAAATCCGCGGTCATCGTAAAACCTATGTGGGTGCGATGCCTGGTAAAATTTTACAAGCTCTTCGTAAAGTGGACAAAGGCAATCCATTGATCCTTTTGGATGAGATCGACAAAATGGCGTCAGATTTCCGTGGAGATCCAAGTGCTGCAATGTTGGAAGTATTAGATCCAGAACAAAATGCAACATTTCAAGATCATTACTTGGAAGTGGAGTACGATTTATCCAAAGTGATGTTCATTGCGACGGCGAACTCTTTGCACACGATTCCTCGTCCTTTGTTGGATCGTATGGAGTTGATTGCTTTGGAAGGCTACACAGAGACGGAAAAGTTTCACATTGCAAAGAACTATTTGGTTGGCAAACAGTTGGAAAATCATGGTTTGCAGGACCGCAAGGTCTCTATCCAAGATAGTGCTTTGAAAAATGTGATCCGCTTTTATACTCGAGAAGCTGGTGTTCGTAATTTAGAACGTCAAGTGGCCAATGTTTGTCGAAAAATTGCGACCATCATTGTGAAGGATGAGGCTCAAGCTGAATTTGAAGGTAAAAAGAAAAAGGATCTTAAGCATGTGAAGCCTTACCAAGTCACACCGAAGAAGTTGGTGGAATTGTTGGGGCCTGAAAAGTACAGATTTGGTCGTATCGAAGATGAAAATGAAATTGGTCTGACAAATGGAATGGCTTGGACCGAGGTGGGTGGAGACTTACTTGCCGTGGAAGCCAGTGTTGTTCCAGGTCGTGGAAAATTTACGATCACAGGTCAATTAGGCGACGTGATGAAAGAGTCTTGTTCTGCAGCCATGAGCTACGTACGTTCACGTGGTCCTTTGTTGGGAATCGATAAAGATTATTTCCAAAACGTCGATGTGCATATCCATTTACCTGAAGGAGCGACTCCGAAAGATGGTCCTTCAGCAGGGATTGCATTGACGACCAGTATTGTTTCTTCGATCACAAAAATTCCAGTCCGTAGGACAGTGGCGATGACAGGTGAAATTTCATTGCGCGGAAAAGTTCTAGCGATTGGTGGATTGAAAGAAAAAGTCATGGCTGCTCATCGTGGAGGAATTAAAACAATCATTTGCCCTAAGGAAAATGAAAAGGATTTGAAAGACATTCCAAAAGAGATCATGAAAGAATTAAAAGTGATTCTTGTGGATCATGTGGATCAGGTTCTGGTGAATGCTTTGGATATTAAAAATCCAAAGGAATTATTCAAATTCCAAAAAGAAAGCACTCATGGAATCAAAGCGAACTACACAGGTCATGCTGTTCAACAGCATCACTAAGTTCGAAGGTCAGAGGAAAACTGAAAAATCAAAAGGGATTGTCGAAAGACAGTCCCTTTTTTTATGGAATAAAATGAATTCTGAAAAGAAGAAGATTCATTTTATCGCGATTATTTCTGGCGACTACTCGCATTTCATGGACAAAGTTTCTTTCAGAAAATCAGTTTGATGTGTCCACCATTCCGAGGGAGTTTCAGATCCTTTTGCAAATCTTTTCAGAAATTTATTATTAGCATATTTTGCTGCGATAATTTTTCGAGCATGAACTTCAAGAATGAATTTGACGAACTTCTTTTCCAAGTCAGTTTGTTGGTTTTTGCATGAGTTGGATTGATTCAGTAGAGGGCTGCACTTGTAAAAAATCTTTCTACCAATATCGACTTCTCGGCGAAGCCAAGTTGCAGGGCTTTCTGTGGAGGAAGTTTCTTGAGGATTTTCAGGCGAAACATTGTTTCCATGGTAATCTTGATACAGGCTACGGATCCAAGGTTGAAAAGCAGGATCTTCAGTTTGACATCCTGAAGATGCTGGCTGAGTCGTTTGCTGATTGGATTCTGCCGTGGGTTGCTGGGAATTAACTGGAGTCGCTGACTCATTTTGTGCAAGGCTAGGTAGCCCTATTAGGCCAAAAGCTAAACAGGTGACAGTCAGAGAAAAGGTCTTCTTCAAAAACATAATAACCTCTTGGTTCGAAAGTTGAAAATAGATGGATCTGTACATGAATCATATCCATTGCAATACCCATGCCCTGAAGCAAGGATCCCTATCTCAAAATGAGACATTAGCAAAGAAGATAAATAATGAAGAAAGATAGGAAATAAAAAGCGAAGGCCGTGGAATCATAACTGACAAAAAATGTTCGACAGCTGTAGTCGTTGATACTGCGGGCAGAAGAATGGATTGAAACCTTCAAGCAACCTTGCCAGAAGGGGGCAGATAAGATAACTGATGATGGAATCCCTAAGAGGTCAATCATGAAACCAGAGCAAATGAGTCGCCCCAAGTTAATTCGAAGTTTTGTCGTATCATTCTTAATGCCGACTCTGATTGGAAAATCTTTCGTTTTATACTTTGGATTGAATTATTCATCTTACCCTGGAGAGGGTTATGGCTATGGACTGGTAGCATCGATTGCCTTCACGGTTTTTATGCTGCTAAGATTTGTGTGGAGATTTCGAAATGTGGGGGATATTTAAATGACGGTTCATCCAGATTATTGGCGAGTCTGTAGTTCTTGTAAAAAACAATTAGCTTATCAAAGCAAGTATTACGAATGCAGTGTCAGCACTTGTACGCGCAAGCGCACGGGATATGTTTTTTGTTCGGTTCCTTGCTGGGAAAGGCATTTGCCAGGAGCTCGTCACCGTGATGCTGGAGCAATTGAAAAAACAGCTCCCACGAAGCAACAATGGATTCAGGAATGTGCGACGGAAGAAGGGGCTCCTGCCTCTGCCAATTCCCCGCAGCGATATATTGTCAGTTCAACGCCCAATCAAACATCAAATTCAAGCTCCTCATCGATCAACTTGAACAAAGTGACATCTTCAATGCAAAATGAAGTTTTGGTCGTGGTTTCAAAAATGAAACAGTATGTGAAAGACATTGCAGACATGAATACTTCCGGCGATGTTGCGACAGTCTTAAGCGAGATGATTCGTAAAGCATGCGATCAAGCTGTTGAACAAGCTCGTCGTGATGGTCGCAAAACAGTGATGGCCCGTGATTTTACAATGAAATAGAAATTATTTTTTACCTAAGGGTATGGAAAATTGTAAATAGTATAATGGGTCATATTTTGAATTTTCAATGGAAGTATCTCGAGTTTGTAATCGACCTATTTTTGCAACAGCTGTGTTTTGAAAGACAGGTAAAACCAAAGATAAATCAAGTTTTTGTTCCCCCTCTTTGGCCATTGGTTGTCTGATATTAATAGCGAAAGAAGCTTTATCATAGAAGCGAGTAAGATCCGTTTCAGTACTCAACCCCAGATTATTAATTCCGCCTCTGATTTTGCCTGAAGATGATACTCTGGGTTCATTTTGACTTGCCGGCAAGGTATTATTTTGAGGTTTTGTCATCGTAGAATTTGACGTTTGTTGGCTAGAGTAATCAGCTCCAAGGGGAATAAAAGTGCCAGGAGTTGGGGCTTCGTGATCTTGTGGTTGCAATGAGAATTGGGATCGAGTTGATTTAAGAAAATCAGTAAACCCTCTAAGGATCTGAGGGCATCCTGTCCAAGACAGAAGAGCATAAATCCCTAGATCACGAAATTGTGAAAAGTGAGGCCGGCGTTCTGGATCATTCTGAGTCATGGCTTGTTCATCCTGAAGTCGAGTTTGGATGTATGCAACTTCTTCATTGTTCAAGTCTGTCTTTTTATTTGTTTTACAGTGATTGCTGAGGAAAGAATTTTTTAATGCAAATGGATTGGCTTTGTCACAAACTCTTTGTCGAAGCTTTTCACGTCTTTCTTCGCAAGAATTCATGGGGGTCTTACTATCTACATCGATTCCAAGGCTTGGAAGAAACTGCTGTTCATAAATCTTCATTTGTGCTTTAGCAATAGATGGAGTCATGGCTGGCAATATATTGCGTAGATCTTGTATATTGTTAGATTCGCGAACAGATTCTCCGTTCTTTGTGCAGTTACAATCTTCATGATTCGCGACTTCAGAAATTTTAATGTTACAGTTTTTAGAATTATTTTTGTTGGCGTTCGCCAGAGCAGACAGAGGATCGACACTGGAGCACTCGGGGTCCTTAAGAAAGGGGCGTACATCTAATAAAAGCCGAACTTGAGGTTGATCTTTCTGTACAGTTTCTTGTTGGGCAGAAAAAGCCCAAAAGCTACATTTGAAGATGAATGAAGTAAGCATGGAAATAAAAATCATAAATGTATTTTATCAGGGTTCGATATTTTATCTGAATAGAAAGAGTGAAAATCAATTTATCCAGACAAAGGTCTAATCAAAATGAATTTAAAAATCCATCTTTTCAAGCCATTCAGCCATGGGTGAAATCAAAACACCTTGTGCGTTCCTTCTTGATTCAGACAGATTTTTTACTAACTGAATTTTTTTTAAACCAGGAAGATATTTTTCAAAATATTGAAAATTGGGTGAAGCTTGAGCATCACTTTCTTTCACTTCAATCATCATATAGGGTTTTCGATCTTTGGTAACGATGAAATCAATTTCGTTTTTTTGTTTATTTCTTAAAAAATGAAGATCAAAAACCTCACCACGGGTATCCATTCGGAAGTGAATTTCTTTCATGAGCGAAAGAGCCACTAAGTTTTCTAATCTATTTGCAGGATTTGAAACTCGACCAATATCGAAGAAGTAGATCTTCGGAGATTTTTTTAGTCCACTTGTTAAAGACTTGTGAGTGAATGGATAGATTCGAAAAACAACATAGCTATTTTCTAAAACATCAATCCAGCGTTTAACTGACTTGTCATCCGTAGAAAGATCTTCACGAAGCGAATTGTAACTCAGCAAGGATCCTACTCTGTCAGTGAGAAGTAGGGTCAGCGTTTCTATTTGTTTGATATTTCGAACAGATTCTAATTCCAAAATATCTTGTCTTAAAATGACATCAAGATGTGTCTGTTGCCATCGACGGTAAAAACCAAGTTCATTGGATAGATAGGGTTCTGGAAATCCAGAAAGAAGTAAAAGCCGTTCCAAAATTTCTTGAGCTGAAATCGAATTCGAAGAAAGTTTGTTATTCAGTCGAATCTCTTTGATATCCAAAGGATATAAGCGATAGTAAAAAAATCGACCAGCTAAAGAATCTCCGACCTTCTTCAGGGTATTTAATCTTGCGCTTCCAGTGACCAGGATTTGATATTTTCGCTTGGTTTGATCAATGATACCTTTCAGCCAAGATTTCCATTTTTTCATTTTATGGAGTTCATCAAAGATCACAAGTTTCTGAGTAATGTCCCAGTCTCTTTTTAGAATTATTTTTCGATCTTCAAGAATGTCATAGTTAAGGTAGATCGTATTTTGAATGGAGAGCTGACGACTGAGGAAAGTTTTTCCACATTGTCGTGGGCCTGATAACAGGACAATTTTTTTGTTCAGATCTTTAATGATGGAGGATTCGATCGATCTCTGCATGCTATCTTTTTCGGCTTATAAACCGAAAAAGTCAATACCTTTTCGGTTTATAAGCCGAAAAGGTATTTATGCTATTTTGTGCGTTCTTTGTCTTGGTGACTCAAAATGATCTGATTTATCAATAGATTTAAAATTGGATCCAAGACTTAAGTAAGGCTAGCTTTCTGTCGATAGAAGCTAGGATCATCAGGAGGACAACTTGGAAAAATATGATGGATATCAAGTCGTGATATGTTTTCTTTTAGCTTTTTTCTTCCTGGATGCCTCGAGTGTGCAGGCAGACAATGTGGCTCAATGTGAAAATGATAGCCAGGTTTGTACACAGTTGCTCAAAATTCAAGTGCCACAATTTTCTCAACCTGACGAGTGTTATGAGCAGGCAAAAAACTTCCTAAAATCTGAATACGCGGCAAAAAGATCCAGAACAGAAGGAAGCTATCGTGAGTTCATGTTACTGACTGAGGGAATGGAAAACTTCAAACAATGCCGTGAGTTTTTACAAAGATTAGCTGATAAAACAAAGACCTGCGAACTACAAGATGCAAAGCTTATCTTTTCTGATAATGAAAAAGAATCACTGGATCAATCCTACTATTCTTACCAAACTTGCCAGGATTTGGAAAAGTCGAAAGTACAATCCAAGACTTCTGGAAGTCCTCTCAAAAAAGACATACCATCCGGAGATGAGAAGCAAACAACACGATGAGCATAGAGTATAAGCTCTGTATTTAAAATTGTACGACGCGATTCTTGCCACAGAATTGGACTTTTCTTCTGCTAAAAATTGAGTTTCAATAAAGGGGTGATTTTTGCAAGCATTCGGTTTGCAAAGACACATACAACTGAATTGCTGAATAGAGCCAACTTTAAGTTGATGATTCTGTCAGGCGCTGAAAGGAAATGAAAATGTCCCACGAACGTTCAATGGCATTTCGCCGAGCCATCAATACACCCACTCGCCATATTGAAATTTTAAAAGATGAACACGGACGAGCAAAGCCTGTGTCAGAATTTTTCGGCTGCATGACCTTTGGTCTTAGCCAAATGCGGGAAAAACTTCCGAAGGAAGCTTATTCAGGACTTCTTAAAACTTTAGAAAATGGGAAAAAGCTTCAAAAAGAAACAGCGGATGCCATTGCTCTTGCTATTAAAGAATGGTCCGTCAGCAAGGGAGTGACACACTTTTGCCATTGGTTTCAACCTATGACGGGATTAACGGCAGAAAAACATGATGCTTTTATGACGATCCAGCACAGTTATCATTCGGAACTTAAGGTCATCGAAAGATTTTCAGGATCGCAACTCATCCAAGGTGAACCTGATGCTTCCAGCTTTCCCAATGGAGGTATGCGGTCGACATTTGAAGCTCGAGGTTATACAGCCTGGGACCCTTCATCACCACTTTTTATTGTGGAAGATGGAAGTTCAAAAACTCTTTGTATTCCCACTGTATTTTTTGGTTACCATGGACAAGCTCTGGACAATAAAACGCCCTTATTAAGATCTGTCGAAAGTGTATCCGATGCAGCCTGTGACTTTCTACGAATGATTGGCGATGTGGATGTGAAAAAAATTTCCTGCACGCTTGGAGCTGAACAGGAATATTTTCTGATTGATTTGAATTTTGTTTCTCAACGCCCAGATTTGTATATGACGGGGCGTACTTTATTAGGAGCAAGTTCTGCTCGTGGTCAGCAATTGGAAGATCATTATTTTGGTTCCATTCCAACGCGAATTAAAAACTTTATGGTGGATGCCGAAACAGAACTTTTCAAGCTGGGAATTCCAGTCAAGACTCGTCACAATGAAGTGGCACCAAGTCAGTTTGAAGTGGCTCCTATTTTTGAAGATGTGAATATCGCTGCAGATCACAATACGCTGATGATGGATGTTCTTCGACGTGTGGGTATCAAACATGGACTAGCGTGCATTCTGCATGAAAAACCTTTTGCAGGAGTCAATGGAAGTGGAAAACATAATAACTGGAGCATTGCCAATGATAAGGGAGAAAATCTTTTAGAGCCAGGTCATACTCCTCATCAGAACTTGCGGTTTTTGGCGGTACTTTCGATTGTTTTAAAAGCCGTTCATGACCACGCAGCTGTTCTGCGTGCTGCTATTGCATCTCCTGGAAATGATCATCGCCTTGGAGCGAATGAGGCCCCTCCCGCTATTATTTCTGTCTTTTTAGGATCCATGTTGGAACAAATTTTAAATACGATTGAAAGCGGAAAGGCTTTGAAAGCCACAGATCAACAAATTATTGATTTGGGCTTAAGTAAAATTCCAAATATTTCAAAAGACTATACCGATCGCAATCGAACAAGCCCTTTTGCTTTCACTGGAAATAAATTTGAATTCCGTGCCGTGGGGTCATCTGCGAACGTATCCGTTCCTATGGCGACATTGAATGCTGCCGTGGCCTACGCTTTCAAACAGGCTTCTGCACGCTTGAAGGAATTGTTGGGCAAAATTCCATCCAGAGACGAAGCTGTGATGGAACTTGTGCGGGAAAATGTGAAAGCGACAAAAACGATTCGTTTTGAAGGCAATGGATATTCTCAAGAATGGAGAGATGAAGCTAAAAAACGCGGATTGCCAATTTTAAATTCAACAGCAGACGCATTGCCTGTGTTGAATGATAAAAAATCCACACGCTTTTTAGTCGAAACGAATGTTTTGACAGAAGAGGAAATTCAAAGTCGTTACCATATCAATGTCGAACGCTATGTGAAAACATTGCAGCTTGAGCATTTAACGATGATGGAAATGGTTCGAACATATGTGATTCCAGCCGTGGAAAAACAAATGTCTTTATCTCATCAAAGCATGTCCTCAGTTCATTCCGAGAAGTTAAAAAAACTTTGTACAAATCGGCAGTCAGAACTTGAGACTGTTTTTGCAGATATTTTAGGAAATTTAACGGATTTGGAAGCTCAATGTGAAGTTGTTTACAATGGCCATGATGAAGAAAAGAAAATGAAAGACATCGTCAAATTGTTGCAACCCTTGGTTGTCGATTTACGCCAAGCTTGTGACAAAGCAGAAAGCCTTGTTTCTAACGAACTTTGGCCACTTCCCAAATACCGCGAAATGCTTCTAGCTCATCTTTTGATGTAGTTTGTCCTGTTAAGAAATCTTCAAAAGACCCCTTGTTATTGACAGGGGGTCTTTTATTTTCATGAGGAAGAAGAGTAAGTAAAATTTTCATTTGAAATTATCCGTTCTAACATCTTGGATTGCATGGAAAATTCAATTATGGCAGGGCTCTTCATTATGTCAGAATCATGACATCTATTATTTCATTTTGCCTTCGAATATATTCAACTCTGATTCATTATTTGTTTTTAGAATCAATAACAATAAGGAGAGCCTATGAAATTGAATACTCACAAGATTGCAGGAATATTATTGGGCGCCATGACAGTTTTAAGTCTACAAAGCCAGGCTGGAAGTTGTGCCATGACCTATCGGGATGTATTGACCACATATGCTGTTGATATTCCACAAACATTGAAATTTTCCTACGGTCTTACGCTGGAGAATCAAAATCCACCTCAACATTCTGAACAATCAAAGGGAGTGCAGCCAATAAAAATTGATGTCGATAGAGCTAATTTTCAAGATTGTGTTGAGCTTGGTGAAAAAATCCTTCAAGCAAAGACCATGCTTGTTTTTCAATATTGTAGCTCCTTCGGACTATGCACAGGTCCTGTTACTTATGAAATTACGAATAGAAAGTTGAATATTCAATATATTGAAGATGGAATGAACTCTTCTACCCAGATATCTAAATAGTCTCTGAGTTGATTTAAAATGTCAGGAAATTAAATAAAAATCCCACAGGTGATGCACTCTGTGGGATTTTTATTTATAGCTTATTCGCAATAGATCTAGAAAAAACTAAAGCTCCAAAAGCATCAGCAGAATTCCAATGATGGATCCGCCGGCAATAATTCCAGCAGCCAAGGTTTCTTGGTTTTCTACAAAAGTACGGAATCCAAAGGATTTAGGATCTTTGAACTTCTTGCTGGCCAGCCAGAATAATAAACTTCCAAAAGCCATGGCCCATGTGTCTGTGAAGCGCAAAACAAATCCTAATCCAAAGGCAACACCAGAAATAGGAAAACGGTTTTTTGTTTTTTTGCTGAGATATTCAAAAACAATTCCAAGAATAGCTCCCACCAGGGCCGCAGTTTGCGCTGTCGGGTGAAGTGAACTTAATCCATGAGCTAAAACCTCAGCAACACCTTTCCAAACACCCGCAGAAGGAAGGGGCATGCGTTCTGTTGTGAATTGAGAAATATCGCCGTGGAAAAGGGCGTAGAAGGCAGGGACTGCAACCAAGCCGCCTGCAAAAATTCCAAGGATATGTCCCAGGGCTTGGTGACGTGGCTTTCCGCCTAGCATGTAACCTGGTTTAATATCCATCAAAAGATTGCTTGAGTTCAAGGCCAC
>JACCDG012023875.1_pt1 | contig 14139 bp, 10 predicted proteins | sample 7442471 | NCBI WGS metagenome assembly JACCDG01 (sample SAMN15323444, study PRJNA562643) | freshwater metagenome | isolation source: river surface water | place: USA:Blue River Watershed | collected 2017-08-17
GAATCAAAGGATTGTATTCATCCTTCCATATGGATTTTGCCAATTTATCTTTGTCGTAATAGGTCCCAGGATTTTTTGCAAGAAGGTATAAAATCTCTAGGAGTACAAATCTATGTTTAAAATCTATGGTCCCTAATACTCTCTCATGAACCTTGCGGTTAGTGCGGTCTAGATAAAAGTCTATGCTTGAATCATTAACATCTTGAACCTCTTGATCGATAAGGGAACTTAATCTTTTAAATTGGTTTTTATCGACACACTCCTGGGCGAATTTAAAAAATTGAAGGGCTTTTTCATACTCGCCCTTCTTTTTATAGATCTGTCCCTTCCCTAACTGAATATAACCGAGAAGATTCCAACATTTTTTATCCTGTAAATAATAAATGGCCTTAGAATAGTGGGCCAGGGCCTCATCATATTTCTCAAGTTCTAAATCAATTTTTGCATATTTATAATTCATTGCACCATTAAGGTAATTTTTATTAAGAATGGTTAGCAATTCTTTAAGTTGATCAAGACCAGAAATAGCTTCCGGATACCGCTGACAATTATAATTATTGGTGGAAAGGGCCAGTAGACACTTGGCCAATAATTCCGGTTCATTTTCTTCTTTTGATTTTTTATAAGCAATTTGGAAATTTTCTCTCGCTGCTTCAAATGCGCCGCTATAGTTTTTAATAACTGCTAAGTTATAAAAATATTCAGCATTTAGACTTCCTAAATATTTTGTCGAATTTTCCATTATTTCTTCGGCCAAGGAAATCAGTTCCGCTGCTTTTTCATTTTCAAGTTTTTCTGAGGCGATTCTGATTAGAAATCCAAGAATTTTTAGTTTTAGAAAAATATCTCTAGGTGCTTCGGTGTAACCAAGAGACTTTAAAAAGTAGCTCTCGGCCTGGTCCAAATCACCTTTGTCGTAATGAATTTTCGCCAAGCTGTAGTTTGCTCTACCTAGATCATGTTCTTTTTCAATTTCAATGTCTTTACTTAAGAAGGCCAAAGATGGGTCAGTAGAAATTTCTTGGATATTATTCATAGGCCTCCCACACGTTTAATTTTCCTAGGAAAAAATCTACCACAATACCCGGGTTAGAGTCAAAATACTGTAATAATTTACAGTATAAATAATTGATTTAATGGGGTCATATTGATACCTTGTGCCCATTCAAATATCTTTAAGGAACAGCGTTATGGCACCAAAATACGATTTAGATACAATTAGGCATTCCACCGCCCATTTAATGGCACAGGCCATAACAAGACTTTGGCCTCAATTAAATATCCAGTTAGGGATAGGGCCGGTTATAGATACTGGTTTTTACTACGATATCGACATGGAATATACGCTAAACGAGGAGGACCTTCCAAAAATTGAGGAGATGATGAAAAAGATCATCAAGGAAGGCCTTGAAATCAAACGAGGAGTTTTTACCAAAAAAGCGGCAATCGATTATTTTTCCCAAAAAAATCAGGAACTTAAAATAGATCTGATCAACAGCTTTCCCGAGGACGAAGAGATATCCTATTATACCCAAGGCGAATTTTTGGACCTATGTCGCGGACCTCACGTTGAAAAAACCTCCGACCTCCCGCCCTTTTTTAAACTCTTAAGCATTGCCGGAGCCTATTGGAGGGGTGATTCAAAAAATAAGATGCTTCAGCGAGTTTACGCTGCCTGCTACGATGACAAAGCTGCACTTAAAGAACACCTAACCTTTTTGGAAGAGGCCAAAAAAAGAGATCACCGGAAGTTAGGCAAGGAACTAGATCTTTTTCTATTTGATAAAGTGGCCCCAGGCTCTCCCTTTTTTCAACCAAAGGGTGCATTTGTCTATAATTCTTTAGTTGAATTTATTAGAAGAATCTACTCAAAATTTGACTATAAGGAGGTTATCACTCCGCAAATTCTAGATAGTGAGCTCTGGCACACCAGCGGGCATTATGAGAATTATAAAGAAAATATGTTCTTCACCAATGTCGAAGAAAGGCAGTTTGCAGTTAAGCCCATGAACTGTCCCTGCCATATGCTGATGTATTCTCATTTTAAATATTCCTATCGAGAACTCCCTTTAAGATACGCCGATTTTGGAAGGCTTCATCGAAATGAAGCTTCAGGCTCTCTTGCAGGTCTAACTAGAGTTAGAACTTTTTGTCAGGACGATGCTCATATTTTTCTTCCTGTGGATAAAATCCAAGATGAGATTCTCTCGCTTATGGATATGTTTTTCACCTGCTATGATCATTTTGGTTTTAAGGATGTGAGAGTAAATCTTTCAACTCGTCCAGAAAAAAAAGTTGGGGATGACTCGGTTTGGGATCTGGCCGAAGAAGCGTTAATTTCTGCCCTTAAAAAAAGCGGAAGAGAATTCTCCATTAAAGAAGGTGATGGTGCATTTTACGGGCCCAAAATTGATCTGGAAATTTCAGATGCCATCAAACGCTACCACCAATTAGGAACCATTCAGCTCGATTTTCAACTTCCTATGAGGTTTGATTTAAAATTTACAAATCAAAAAGGCGAAGAGGAACAACCGGTGGTTATCCACAGGGCACTCCTTGGATCCCTTGAGAGGTTTTTTGGAATCTATCTTGAGCATGTGGCCGGAGCTTATCCTTTCTGGTTGGCCCCCGAGCAAGCAGTAATTGTTCCAGTTAGAAATGAGTCCCATTTAGAATTTGCCCAAAAACTCTGCAGTGATCTATTAAAAAAAGGTTTCAGGGTAAGAGTAGATGATCGAAATGAATCATTAGGCAAAAAAACCCGCGAGACTCAAAAGGCAAAAGTTCCTTTTATGATGGTTATCGGCGACCGGGAAATGGAAACAAATACTGTCAGCATTCGTGAATACGGAGCCGCTGATTCAAACACTTTGAGTTTTGATGAACTTATTGAGAGGTTTTCGGAATTAGATAAAGAAAAGGTTCCATTAAAACTTAGAGATTAAAGATGTGTTTGGATTTTGCGAGCTAACCAAAAAGAAAAGGCACTATCGCCAGGTTTAAAATTTTTATATTTTTTCATTTCTTGCGGTGTAATTTGGATGGAAAGATTAAGATCATCATAAAAATAATCCACAAAGTTTTTGGCCACGTTACTGCCATCAATGATTATAACTGATTCTGAGTTCAGTCTGCTGGAATTACTAAAATTGTAGGAACCTATTAGTAGAATTTCTCGGTCGACGACCATATATTTGGCATGGAAGCGCCCCATTAACGTTTTTCTATCACCTTTTTTTATGCCCTCCCATTCAAAGACGGAAAAATCTCCCCGAACTTTTCCTACTAAATCATTGTAATATAGATCTTGATAATAATATCGCCCGGCCAGAGTCGCATAAATAAGCTCCTTATTAGTTATAAGACCATTTGTCAGAACTCTAACTTTAACTCCGCGGTCAATGGCATCGGTTAGCGCTTTTAGCATTTTTTCATCTGGAATAAAAAATTGGTTAGCGATTAATATTTCATTTCTAGCTCGCCCAATTAAATCAAGGTAGGCTTCATAAATATAATCCTCCTCATATTCTGGCCTATTGAGAATAAAACGGGCGGCATTCACCTTTCTAAATAGAGTTGGTTCTAGCGGTATGTAGAAAGAATCATCGGCCATTGAAGCAGAAGAAAAATTGAGCTTAAGGCCACTCATTAGTTTATTAAAATTTCTGGAAATATATTCTTTTTCTTTTAGTTGCTTGGAATTCTTATCCAGTTTATAAGGCAGGGTCTTGGCATTTTTAAAAGCAACGTATTCTTTTTTTGCCGCAATAGGATTAAAAGGATTGAAGCAATCTTTATCGGACTTATAAGTTTTATATCTGATTTGTTTTTCTCTTACATTTCTTTCAAAATCAGAAACAATTTGTGAAATGACATCGCCTTTTACATATAAATCTAAATCTCGCCAACTAGAATCGTTATAACCTCCCATTCGATGATATTGAAAAGAAGTGTTAGGCCCCCCAACAAATGCTCTGTCCTCATCAATAATTAACATTTTTTCATGATTTCTTCTTAAGAATTTGTGAATATCGAATCTTTTTGCTTCGTTTATTACCTTATGGCTTCCGCAGCTGAAACCAAAAACCCGAATTCCTGCTGCCATCATATTATTGTATAGTATTTGCCCATTGGCCGAATCGGTTTCAAAATACCCTGGAAATAAATTAGCTATACCATCAACGTTTACTTGGACATTAAGCCCTTCTTCGCGTTTTTTTATGAGGGCCTCACTAATTAAAATACCCACTGGGTCCCCCCGATAATCGAGAGCTTGCAAACGAATACTCCTTTTGGCCTCACCGATTGCTTTAATTCTTTCAAAAAGCGATTCTTCCCCTTGTAAGGGCGCTGCCATATTATTGCGAAATACGGGGCCAGCATATCTATTAACCCGTCCATTCGCATCAGCGGTAAGAGGGATTTTGCCATCAAAGATAATTTTTCTCTGGGATTTTTCTTTTATCCCACTTTTGCTAAAAAATTCGGCTACCGTTTTTGAAATGCAAAGGGAGCGGAGCTCCCGGAGTTTTTTAGCATAAATTTCTCTATCTTCTTTGGTATTAAAAAGCACTGGAACATCTGCGAATAAGATGGATTCTAAACTGAAAAAAATTCCCAAAGATCCAAAAAATTGGCCATTGGAAATTGCTCTTTTTGTAGTGATTTCATAGTCCGAATAAAAAAGCCTAAATTTATCAAAAAAGATGGAAACCGAAATTGAACAATCACGCACTATTACACGTTGTTCATAATTGTCCAATTGATTATTAATTTTTAATTTAACGGTATTTCTAAAACTTAGACTTTCTGAAGCACTCTTAATTTTTGCCAGAAGAGTTTTTAGCTTCTCATCGTTTTCACTGAAAAGTGCATAAACTGATGAAAATTGAAGAAACAATAAAATTATAGTTAATTTAGGGAACATAAATACCTCATGATGTATTGAGGCTTTTCGAAAGTTCCTCTAAACTTCTAAAAAAAAAGATGTAAGCAATTTCTATTTAGCTTTTAACCAAGCATTCTCCAGAAATTTATAAATCCCTTTTGTTTAATGGAATCCAAAACACATTTAAAGGACAACCTTTTTATACCGATATTCTAAATAAGGGTGTGCCATGACGAAATATTTGGTTATTTCAATTTCAGCTATAGTGTTTTTGATTTCTTTTTACTACGGTAAATCTACCGTTCCAACAGTTTTTATCGAAAAAAAGCTACCAACATCACTTGAGAAATCAGATAAAGCAACAATCAAACAGGCCATTTCTCGATCAAAATCATTGGAAGATAAAAAAACCAAGAAAGATACTAATATTAATTTAAAATTTCTGGAAAAAAAGGAACGGTATAAATTATTGGCCGGTTTTGCCAAGATCGAAAAAGAAGGACATCCGTTAATCCATGCCATTATCGGACTAGAAAACCCCAAAGAGATCGATCATGAAAATATGGTTAAACTAAATCGTGATCTTCAGGACTATATAAAAGAAAATCCTGAATTAGCATTTGAGGAAATTAAAAATCTCTTAAATAGTTTTATGGCCAAGGAAGATCCTTCTTTAAGAGCAAATCTATTGGTTACCATTAGCTTTGTGCCGGGAAAAGAAACCGAAACCAAAGAAATGGCCCTTAATGAAATTGAAAATAATAGGATTCCTAAAGATTACTTTGATTTTTCCGCAGGAAGAAACCCATCTCAGACTAAAAAAAGCAGTGGAGAAGAAGTTGCTGTAGTTATGGCCTACAACGCCTATCTTTCCGCTAGCCATAAAGATACCAAAAATGTTGATGGACAAACTCTAGATATTTTAAAAAAACAACCCAATATCGATATCAGAAGAATGATTGCTCTAACCTACTACAAGGCCTTCCCTAGTAGAGCTCCGACAATGCTAAAAAAACTAAAGGAAGAAAAGATAGAAGTATTTCCAGATAATTTTATTTTGAATCCTTGAAGAGGTAAAAGATGACATTTCGACTTATACTAATACTTTTTCTTTTTTTGGCCTCAGCTGTTTCCGGATATTTTATAGGAACTAAAAGCGGAGAAAAAAGAATTACTCGTGCTATTAAAGAGGCCGTTATCCTCCAGGATAAAAAAAAACCGATAAATATCCAATTTTTTTCTTCTCTTCCAATTCCCCAGGAAGTTACAGAAAAAAATGAAACATTTTTAAAGGGCGTATTGGCAGATACCAATAACCGCCAGACCTACAATAAAACTTTAAGAATATTCAAAGATACCAAAAATAAAGAATTTTTGGCCCTTTGGGTTACCATGGGAAATGAATTATTTGGAACAAGTGATTATGGGGTACTACTAGAAGGAAGCCTATTAAAAATCAATGAGAATCCAGACGAAACCCTTGATTCCATAAAAAGAAATATTTCATCTCTTGATAAGGACGATGACCATCTTCGCGGAATGCTCAATAACTTAGTAAATGAATTAGAAGTGGAAAAATCCCAAAAGATTGAATTTTTTGGAAATGAATTAGTTCGACCAATCCAGATAGATAAAAATGGCGGACTAGCAGATGGCTCAGTTTCTCTTATAAATTCCATGGTTTTGTTAAAGCAAAATGCTACCGAGTTAGAAGAAATAAAACCCTATCTATTGGATAGTTTGGAGAAAAATCCAAACAATAAAGAAAGGATGGCCTTGAGATATCGTTTCCTAGAATATTTTCCTGGTCTTGAAAATGAGATTTAACCTATGAAAAAAATAAATTTAGGCCTTATCTGTTTTCTATTTACCTTAAACTCCTATGCAAGTGGAGGCGGTCCACCTAAAGAGCAAAAAACGGGCAATGCCTGCGTTTCAGATAACTTCTGTACCTATGGTGAAATGCCTCTCCAAAACCAGGGTGCATTAACTCTTAAATGGTATATCAATAAAAAGGAAAAAAATTGGAATGTTTGGGACCCAGGTTGGTGCGGGGCCGTATCGGGTATGATGGCCCTCTACGGAATTAATAAACATAACCGGAAAATTAAATGGAATAGTTGGATGGATGATAATCCCGAAAACAAATATGGGGCATGGAAAACGGGGTTGGATTTTAAGACCAACTTTAAAAATGGTGGGACCTACGATAGTAATGCATCGACTGCCATTCAAAATCTTTTAAATAAGGCCACCAATTACAAATCAAAATATTTTTCAATCGAATATAGTCCCATTGCATCCTCCGCTTCGGTTAAGAATGAAATAAAGGCCCAAAAACATGTAGAGTATCTGTCAATTTGCAAATACAAGGTTGAAAATAGAAGGACCATTACTGCAGATCTAAATCTCGACCAAAAAGTTAAGGAACGAAAGGCCCAAGTGGGATATTACGAAGTCCTGAAGGAAATCAATGGTTGTCATGCGCTGGCCATGAATGGATATGACGGAAACAAAATTATAATTAATGATCCCTGGGGTAGAGTTTATACTGTAGATTTTGAAAATATTTTCTATGGATCACAATCTGGTAACTACGTTTATGCCTTGCCTAGGACACGGGTTATCTATGGAAAAATGATGCACAGGACTTGGGATAATTTTTCTCACTTTATGGCCCATGGTGGAGAGCAAAAAAACCACACCATCTTAATTAATAGAATAAAATTTTCAATTTATGAACCCTAAGGAAGGTCTTTTATGACAAACAGGTATCTAAGTTTATTTTTAGCTGGTTTACTTTGGATTAATCCAATTTTGGCCCAGAATAATCCCGAAGAAAGATTAAATATACTCTATAATGAAAACGCCAAATTAACCTATAAAAGCGTCTTAGAAATCGGTCTTCAGGAGGCCAAATCCGATAAGGAAAGAAATGATTTTAAAAAAGGCCTTGCAGTAATTGAAAAAAACCCTGCACTTGGTGCGGTTTCAGTTGGGGATTCCATCAATAGCATGGCCTATTTTTTTCTTAATAATCTGGAAAAAGATTTTATCGCTTATCCCAAAAGTTATTCCTTTTATAAGGGGTTTAGAAGTGTTTTTCGAGGACAAAAATTTCAACATTATAATGCCAAATGTGTTTATAACCGAAGCAATGCTGTCCCATTTAACATGGGTGATTTTATAAATGGAAAATTTCCCTGCGCAGCTCCTATAAATTATCCAAAAGGGGTTACCAAATATAAAATTATTGAGGGAATCGAAAAGGGACTTACCGATTTGGATAAAAGGGTGTCGATCAATTTTTATCAGACTGGAAAATCATTTGGAGAAATGGTCATGTCTTTCTTGATACCCGATGCCTATGGGATTACCCCGCAAGGAAGAGCAATAGCATCAACAGTCCTGATTGCGTCAGGGATAGTAGTTATAATTTTAGGTGTTGCAGTCACCCCAATTGCTGCCATTGGAATTCCCGTTATAGCTTTAGGTATTGGGGCCGTAGTGGCCGGAATTGGAATGGGCGGATGGGCACTCAGTGATAGGATTAAAAAGAAAAGAAACCGATCCCGATAAAAAATTCAAATCAACGTGGAAGTGGTCTAGCAATGACAGAAGGTAGCGGCAGACCTCTCCTTAATCTAAAATTGCGATAAGAAATGGGAGTATTAACTACCGGTCGAAATATGGCGGTATTTCTTATAACCGGATTTAAAACTACACTTCTAGTTGCAGGGCTCGATAATTCGCGAATCACCGGGGCCATTACTAATTGGGATTCTAGGGTTACTTTTTTTTCGGCCAGGAGGGTAGCGTAGTTTTCTTTCAATTCTATTAAAGGAAGTGGGCGATCACTATTAAAGGTTACTTCATATTCTTTTTCCTCAAATTTTTCCGGAACAGGAAACGGCCGAACAATCACTGGGGGACGAACAATTACCGGATTAACAACTGGTAAGGTGATTCTGTTTGGAATTGGATTTATCCTAGGAATTGGACGAGGTAAATTTGGAATACGAATTGGGGGAGCTACAACATCCCCTATTGGCTGCCGCACTTTGATTACACCTTTAAAGTTCACATTAAAATCCGATAAACAGGCCTCACTTGGAGAGGCGAATCGCCTAAAGACTACCACTCTTCTTTCAGTGGCCTCTGGAGGGGTCGGCAAGCGCATACTTTCATCGAGCGAGCCGCTCATGGATTTATTCCACTCATATCCTGGCACGGATAACTCATCGATGGCGATTTCTTTTGCCAAGTACCATTTATCATTGTCAGGGTAATTAATGGCAGAAGCTTGAAGGTTCCATCGGTATTCAATAATTCTATCCAAGTCAGAATAGCTCGGCGGATAAACTTGGATTAATTCCTCAGAGAGAGCAGTAAAGCTATCAACCAGATCGCCTGATTCTTCTAAAACCTCGTTTATTGATTCAGGAGTGGATTGGGGGTCTGCAGCTAGTTCTTGTGCCTTTGTTGTTAAAAGATCAATTTTATCTTCGAGTTCAGTGATATCGACTAAAATTTCTCCAGCACGAGAATATCCCGTTTTAACTACCTCACAATCATTAATCTGGATGTCCTCAGCTAAAGGTAGCACTTTTGTGTCTGAGAGTCCGTTTACCGTATTTCCACTTGGTGTGGCCGGTTTAATTATATTTGGAACAACTAAAATATTTTGCCTAAAAACTTTAATATTTTGACGAATATTTATTAGGTCAGTGACATTTCTTGGTCTTACTAAATTTAGCCGATGCTCAAATTTCATACTTGGTAGGATATGCGCTTGAGATAAAACTGCAGCTGTTGAAAAACTTATCCTTGAAAAAAACAAAGTTATAAAAATAAGGGTTAATTTTTTCATTGCAATAGCTCCTTGAATATAGGTGGACAACAATGCATTTTTTATACCCAGGTAGTCAAACAAATATTGCGTCAAAATTTAGGCGGCGCATCTTTTTTCTGATTTTTATCATAAATTATCCTACTCTTTCATTGTTTGACAGCTACTGACGCTGCCTGCTATGTTGCCGCGAATCGATTAATTTATTGGAGATTTTTTTATGAAAAATTTTATAGCAGGAACTATTACATTCCTTTTATCCATGAATCTTTACGCCATACCTTCTTTAAACTCACGATGTAACATTCGCGTAAAAGCCCCTGAGCTCGGAAGTGGTGTAATGTTTGATGAAACATGTACTACCGCCTATGTTTTACCTCCTCTTCATGGAACCGCAACAATTCCTAATATGCTTCAAAATGCTAATTTACAATTTTGCCCAGCGGTTCTTAAAGCAGGAACAGTGGCGGATAAAACGATGACATCTGCCAATATCATCGCCGATAGAATTCTTAATATGATCAAAGACTTTGCTTCTTTAGACAAAGAAATTCAGGAACTAAGAATGCAAAAGGCGGAAGCCGAACCAGTCTATGAATCACTAAATGATCGAGTAACCTCCGAAACCAATCGTTCAGATGCTTTAAAAGAAGAGTTCATTAAAGCAAAAAAGGATTTTAAAGATTGCACCGATTTGGCCACAGATGCTGCAACAGAATGTGTTGTCCAAAATGAAGAGGTGACACGAACAAAAACCGCCTACCTCGACCATAAGACTAACGTTTTGGCACCACTTGAAGAAAACTTCGAAGAAAAGAAGGTCATTTATAATAAACTAGATTTAAAAATAACCGAGCTTTCCAAGAGATATACCGAAGGACTAACACCTATTTTTGAATTACAAGATAGATTGGTGGACTTAAATAGCAGGGTTATGGATCTCTATAAAACCTATGCTCCGATGGAAGGAGTCGTTTCCCAGGTTTTATTTGAACTTAATTATCCCTCATTAATAAATGAGTATCAAAAATTAAATCCTTCAATGTCTTTTGAACAGGTTCCGATTAAGGCAGGAATGATTTTTGCCAATGGAAAATCTCCTTCAAATTATGACCTGGTAAGTCTACCGGCCCTTCTTTGGTCAGTAGTTCCAGGAGTTACTGATCAGAAAACTGGAGCGGCGGCCATGGCCCCTATCCGTGGGCCAATGCTCCGACTTTCTCTACCTGGTCAATCTTCTCCAACAATTAATAGTAATGTTGGTCAATTAAATAGTTTGTCTGGACAAATTGCCCTTAGTTTGACCGGTGCTTGCAACTATTTTCCAGCTGGAGCAGATACAGCTAAGAAAAGTATGGACTTCAAATCCTTTGCTGCTCTTTTAGAGGCCAATATGAAACTCACTTTTGAAGTGGGAGCTCGCCGCGGATATTTAGCAACTTATAACATGTCTAATTTTATGTCTCGAGTAGAAAAAAACACGAAAAAAGGTGGGTTTTTCTCCTCAACCAATATTCACTCAGTAGTTGAAGACAATAAATCCAAAGATTGGTTCGAAATTAAATTTGACCAACCCGGATCTTCCGAATTTCAATATTCGCCAAGTGAACAATCCGAAATTACCAGGGAAGTTAAAGGTCAATTAGTCGATCGAGCACTGAAAAATATGGCCATTGCAAGCGGTGCCCAGCCCGTTTTACCATCCATGCCACAACAACCGGTAACAGGCGCAGGCCAACTAGCTTCCTCAATGAGAAAAGGCTGTAGCTTCAATTTATACTGCCAGGCCGGTGGATTTATTTTAGGAACTTTAGATAATATTTTTGGCCAAACAACGGCAGTTTCCGATTTTAAAAAGCAAAATAATGTCTGGGTAAGCGAAAAAGTAAGTGGAGCAATTGTACTAGATCGTTATGTAACCCTAACCTTTGTACCCCCTCAAGAATTACAAAGACGAGAATCCCGTATTAATCCAACGCTTGGGCCGGTGGTGATCAACCCATCACCCTAAGAATTTATGGTAAAATTTAATCGAAATTTTATCCTAACTACCATGCTCCTCCTTCTTGTTGGAGGAGCGTTTTGGGGTATTAAAAAACAGAAAGCACCAACGTTTGATGTCCCCCATTTAGAAAAATCAACTGAGATAAAAAAAGAAGAACAAAAGGATTCAACTTCAACAACCACTACCCTTTCTCCTCCCATTCCTACTCCCGAAATTTCACAGGGGGAACTTAATCTTCACCTAGATGAATTTCTTAAAAATTTAAACACTACCTCCCCAGAGGAGATTTCCACTGAGGAAGTTCAAAATGAGATCAAATATATTCAATCGTTTTTAGATGAGGAGGATATCGTCCAAAGGCTGAACGCCAACGAGGTTTCCCAAGAGGATAGGATAAAATTAAACCAAATTTTCCTTCGTCTTCAATCTTTAAAAGAAGTGAGAATAGCTCGAACCCTTAGTGACTTGGAAAAAGATGTGAAAAATTATCAAAAAATCCACGCTCAAAGGGTTAAAAAATACGTTCCTACTGAGCTAGAGGATATAAATTAGTTTTATTTTTTTGAAAATTTAACCTTTTCCCTAAAAAAGCTCCCAATCATTATATTGCTAAGCATAAATAATTTAACGCGTTAGTATTCACTAATTATTTTTGATAGATTTACCTACACAAAAAGTGTCGATATAATTCAACCCTATGGAAAAAAAGAAAATTCTTCTTCTCTGCGGAGGAGAAGGACCTGAACATGATATCTCTCTCGTTTCTGCCAAATATATCGAATCGGTTATTTTATCGGAGCCAAAATTTTGGCTAAGCAAAATTGAACTTAAAAAAGATACTTATGATAAATCCTTTTTTGAGCAATTAAAAACCTTCGATTACATTATTCCCTGCATTCATGGATTTCCCGGAGAAACCGGCGATATCCAATCTCTTTTGGAAATTTTAAACCTTCCCTACCTAGGTGCGAGTTCAGAGGCATCTAAAATATGTTTTAATAAAATTTCCACAAAACTTTGGTTAAGCGGCCAAAAGATTCCGGTTGTGCCCTATGTTTATGTTCAATCTCTAAAAGAAATAAATAAGGTCTTTAAGTTTTTTGATAAACACCAAAGAATATTTGTTAAGCCATCTTCCCAGGGCTCTAGTGTAGGTTGCACCTTGGTCACCCAAAAAGATGAAATTGAAAATGCTGTCACGGAGGCCCTAAAATTTTCTCCATATGCCTTAATAGAAAAAGGTCTTAAGGCAAGAGAGCTGGAAGTATCGGCCTTTGAGTTTAAAAATAAAGTCAGAGTAACAATGCCTGGGGAAATTATCACCACTAATTGTAAAGATCCTTTTTACTCCTATAGAGAAAAATATGATTCTTCCAGTAAGGCCTATACGGACGTAGTGGCACAGAACTTAGATCCTAAAATCGCCAAAAAGATCATGCTTTATTCCAAGAAAGCTTTTAAATGTTTAAACATAAAGCATCTTTCAAGAATAGATTTCTTCCTCACTGAAGATGGAAAAATTTATCTCAATGAAATAAATACTTTTCCCGGGATGACCCCCATTTCCATGTTCCCCAAAATGATGGAAGCCTCTGGCATCCCCTTTAAGAAATTTTTATTGGAGAAAATAAATGGATAAGGTATTTAGACTTACCCAAAAAGATGATCAGGAATTCGCCAAGGAAAAACTCAATTTTTTTTACCGGGATGATTTAATACCTGCCGAGAAAAAAACCTTTTTAACCGATCTTAAAAATTCATTTGGGCCATACCTAGGAGTGAAAGCAAGTACTGGGGACACCCATGGACTAATGGATGCCTCCTCACAAATTGCCACCTTTGGCCTGGGTTTTAATCCTCAACCATTTTTCGGAACTGCCCACCACCTAGAGTCCTGGCTAAATAGAACTGATACCGAAAATTTTAAGCACCTTAAAAAATCCTTCACCGATTTTTTAAAAAGAAAAATCAAGTGGGAAGAGCTTCACCTGACCTTTTGCAACTCAGGCGCCGAGGCCAATGAAATCGCCTTGGGATATTGTTATAGAAATAGGGTCAATTCTTTTGCCAACAAAGTATTGGCATTTGAAGGATCCTTCCACGGGCGAATGCAGATCACTCTTTCGGCCACTTGGAATCCCTCTAAAAGAGAACCCTTTGAATGGAAAGACTACCTGGCGCTTTACTCGCCCTTTCCTGCCATGACTAACGATGAAATAAATCGGCCCAAATTAAAAAATTGGGAAGAGGTTTGGATGGTTTCCTCTTCCAATGATTTCCAAATTCCCAAAAAATGGGAATTTATTGGTAAAAAAAGAGATGTGGATCTTTTAAACCTGGAAGTGAGCTGCCTTTTAAATGTTAGAAACCATCTGATCAAAGGCGATGTTTTTGCCA
>JACCDG010261631.1_pt1 | contig 14138 bp, 25 predicted proteins | sample 7442471 | NCBI WGS metagenome assembly JACCDG01 (sample SAMN15323444, study PRJNA562643) | freshwater metagenome | isolation source: river surface water | place: USA:Blue River Watershed | collected 2017-08-17
TATATGCATAAACATTTTCTACCAAATGAACTTTATACTCATTACCAAATGTTTCTTTACAATACCCTTCTAACCACCTAGCACCATCCTTATTTCCAGTATTACTTACTAAGTATAGTAAATCATTATTATGCTTAATAACATTTGCAGCATCAAATACCGGTTCACCATCTAATAATGTTGGTATACTTAAATCCTTTCTTTGATATATAGAATCTAATAATTTTGGTTTCGGTGCATCCACCCAATGATTTAAATCAAATAATGGTTTACATGTTTCCGATTCATTTTGTCTATGTCTTAAAGTCATCGGTGTTGCAATAACTTTATCGTTAATAACAAACATCGAATCTCTTGGACAGTAATTGTAATAACCATCTACTTCCCAATTATCCGTTTTGTATATTTTTGAAAAATCTCTATCCAATGGTCTATGAACTACTACACCTAAAGATTTTAATGTTTCTACTATTCTATCTAAATCTTCCTGCGTTTCTTCTATTAGTTGTTGTGGATATAATCCAGATGGTCTATTTTTAAATTCTTCATCCGATAGATGTGCATAATCAATTGAATGTAAACATTTATCACCAATAGTAGGAACTTGTGCATTTGTTGCTATACCTACTATAATTTCTCGTAATTGACCCCACTCATTTTTTACTTGTGGTTTTATCATAATATTCTAATTTAATATAAAAATCTATTTGGTTTCTCTGTCTCTCTATTGTTTTATGATGTTGTATACAAAAGATTTCTTCCGTTGGTAATGTAATACTTTTTGCTCCGATTAATTTACCAATAATTCTTTCATGCACTTTACCATGCCAATACATATTTTTTTTATAAATTCTGGGTTGTATATCTGGAAAATTAATCCAACCTTTATCGTTTATTATCCAACGCCAGTTTTTTATATCATTGTTTGTAATATTACTGACTGTATTAATTCTAGGAACGAATATTAAATCTACATTTGAGTTTTTTTCAATGATTGATTCTATGTTTCCGATTAAGTATTCCGATATCATCTCATCAGCATCCAACTGAAATATCCAGTCACCTGTACAATATGAATTTAATCTATTTTTCCAATCAGCAAAGTTATCATTCCATTCATTTGATGAAACAATTTTAAAATTACTTGATTGAGTGTATTTTTTAAGTTCCGATAGTATTTCTACATTACCATTTTTTTCATCAAAAAGAATTACAATCTCATCCTCAATTCTTTTGTGTTCTAATAAAAATAAAACTAATCTTTTTATTTCATTTAATTCGGTACAAACAGGTATTGCGAAACTTACTTTCATATTAAAAATTTGTAAATATTTGTAAGTTTGAATATACTTCTTTTAATTTTTTTAATTTATCGGTTTCATTTAAAAACATAGTATACTCCGGATGTTGTGGATTTGCCATATTTTTAATCATAAATTCTGCAGGTGTGAATGTTCCCCAATTGTTAATGTGTATAAAATTAACTTCGGTATTCATACCATTTAATTTTTGTAATCTATCTGCCATTTCAACAAATCCAATCATCTCCATATAGTTGTTATTTTGAACAACAAATGTCATTCTTACAAAATCTAAGTTTGGTATTTTTGAAAATATAAAATCTAAATTTTTAGAAAGAATGTTCCAATTACCACCAACTCTTATTTGTTCATATGTTTCTTTTGTACATGCATCAATACTAATTTCTGCTGTAATTCTAGGTATAGAGTGCAAGTTTGAAAGAAAATTCCACATTTTTTCTGTCCATCCGTTTCCGTTTGTATGTATGTGTAAATTTTTTGTGTTTGGATATTTTTCCATCGTAATTGATTTCAAAAGGTTTCTCCAAAACTCACCACCAAATCCATCACCACTTGCAGTTATATATAATTCGTTTGCATCTGTTAATGCAAAATCTAATATTTTTTCTTGTATCTTTTCTGCGTTTAATCTTTCTTCTCCACTACTTTGTATAAAATCTTTTCTACAAGATGGACATTTAAGATTACAACTTCTATCATGTGAAAATATTACACACTCAGGTCCCCAAGGTAGATTTGTTATTTTTTCATCAATAATCTTTTTATATTTCTCTTCTCCGTTAGGATTGATAGTTTTGTTATTCCAAAGTTTATGAAATGTTTTTTCATCAAAGATTGGAAAATAACCATTATCATATACATCATCCGTTATTTCTTCTCTATTCCATCTATTTAAAAAACCACATTCACTTTCATCACAATATTTCATATCACCATCATGCATAGATTGTCTTAACTTTTGAGCAGTTTTACTATTCCAAATTTTGTCCCAATCTTCCTTTAGAACATTACCAGCAGGACCTGATGTTATCCAAGCATTTATCCATCGTTTTTCTTCCTCACTCCAACCACCTGATACACACTGCCAAACTTCTCCAGATGTTAGGAATTCCGCATTTCTAAATGGTGCTACACAAAATCCTTTTTTATTTTTCATTTTTAAATATCCTTTGTTTAGTTAAATCTTTATATGTTTCATATGAACCACAATCTTCATTAAAATCTTTAATTTTTGTATTAAAGATATCAATGCCAATTTTAGCATCTTCAGGAGTCATATACATATGATATCCTATACACTCCAATTCATCTTCATTATACATTTTATCTATGTGTCTACCATCATATATCATAGGTCTTGCCCATTTAACAAACTTTTTATCGTTTGTCAGTATCATTCCACCTTTACCTATATTAAGTATTTTCCTATGATGAAATGAAAGGATTTGATATGTATCACTCATATACATTCCTTTTCTAAATCTACATGCCGAATCTACTATTGGTAATGGATACAACAAATACTCTCCACTCCATTTAAAATCCATAAATTTAGGTATATTACCACTATGTATGATTTGCATTGGAACGGATGCATATGTGTGTTTTGGTATTTCTATTTCTTTACCTTTTATGTTTAGATATTCCAATACCAATTTAATTCCATTCGTATTACTATCACATGCTACTGCATATTTTGAACCACAATATTTTGCAATAAGTTCTTCAAATTCTAATACTTTATCCCAATCGTTATTTAATTTCATATTAGATATTTAAAATATAATCTTTAAAAATTTCATAATAGTTGTTGTTTTTTACAAAATTATGATTGTGAATTATTTTATCCATATTGTTTTTATAATATTCGGAAATTTCTTCTCTCATATTAGATAATCTTTTTATTTCATTTACTATCATATGAAATCGTTTAGCATCATCTTTCTCATTATCATAACTATGGTCTATTAAATCATCAAAGAAGTATAAATCATACTCCTGTCGCATCATCTTTACGTGCTTCCAAGATGCTACAAAAATTGGTAATTGGAAAAAGTAAAAAGGCTTAAAGCTTTTTTCAGTTATATGGACATCACTTTCTCTAAAATGATAATGTGATTCCGATATAATATTTATATAACCATTTTGATAATTTAAATCATCTTGAATTGTATTTGTTATATCATAGTGATTAAAATCGTTAATTGTATTTTCCCAGTTAATATTTTCATCATAATAGCATAACTTGGTAGTATTACACATAAATGTATAATCATTCACCAATTGTTTATCATTTAAATCTAAATAGTTTTTAAAATGTGTCAAAGATAAAACATTTGATGACTGTCTAGTATATCGAAGATAGTCCGAATGATGTATTATTAATGACCAGTTTGTTATATCATTTTCTAATAGATTTAAATTTTTCAGATATGTTAAAAGTAATATTCTATGATAATGTGGTGCTCTATTTTGACATAAAAAAATAAATTTTTTATCGAATTTAATATTGTTTATATTGGGGTGATTTGGATTATTACTAAAAAATTGTATTAAGTGATTTATCTTAAAAACATTAATATTTGTATTAAGTTTATTTTTTAATTCATCTAACATCGAATTGTTATCAATAATATAAAAATTTTCTTCTATCCAATTGTTTTTTCTGATTTTTCTAATCAGCAATTGCATAAATGTATCAATAAATTTATTACTTTCGGTTTCGGATAAAAAAACTATTTTTAAGTTATAATTTTTTATATAATTTTCAATCTCTTTTGGTAAGAAAATATCACTATTTTTTATATAAAACGGATATCCCCATCTATAACTTATTATAAAATAAAATTTTTCTTTTTCATTAATATCTTCTAATTTACAATTCTTTATATTGAAATTACTATCATTAAAAAAAAACGGAAAAGATGTTGTATCTCCATTGGTATTTAATTCCGATAGATTTGGTATTGGATTACCCAATTCATCCCATTTATTAAAAACTAAATTCATATACTATATCAGTTTAGTATTATTTTTATTTTTAAGAAAATTTTCATTTAAAACAAAATCAATTTTTTCATAAAGTTCAATAAACATTTCTTTAATAATATCAATTAAAAGTTCATCCAACCCATCGACACTTTTAGAAACCCACAAATGATGACCAATATTTTCTGACATATATTTTTTTAATATAGATTTTATATCAATATCTTTAATTCTAGCACTACCCACTAAAGAAAAGTTTTTCATTTCATATAATCTTATTGAATCAATGTTTCTTCTAATCTGATAGTTTTCAAATTCATTCAATTCTTTTATTTTAAATTTATTTTCTAAAAAAAATTGAGCTGGTAGGTATTGTTCTATTGCCCAATGTGGTGGTAAATCTTTATCGTAATTATTATAAATTGTTTCTATGTGTTGTTGAGTATATTCATCTAATTTTTTAAAATAATCACAAACTATATTATGATAGTTTTTAGGTATACCAAATACACACATATTCATTGCATAGTTTTCATTAATCACATTAAATCCAAAATCATTATAATTTAATTTTAATTTATCCACTAATCCGGTATATGCTTTATTAAATGTATATTCGTTTAGTTTTTCTTTAGTTTCCGAATATGAGCATAATATTTTATTTTTTAATTCCAATTTTTGAAATAAAAAATAATCTATATCAAAGTGTATATATTCTTCTTCTACATTTGAATATGTGTATAATTTAGCCAAAGTTCCATAACCATATTTAACCAAAGTATGATTTGGTAGTAATCGTATTTCGGTATAAAATGAATCTTTTAATATTTCTGCAGTTCTTTCATCACAATATAATACAACTTTATCATAATGTTTTTTCAAAAGATAAGATGAAATCAACGACATAATTAACTGCAATCTAATAGAATTAATATCGTTTCTTTTATATAGGGTATAACAATCTAATGTTTGTACTGCTATCATATATCTATTGCTTTTTCACCATCAAATCCATATAAACTTCTATGTGGATTTTCATTTGTAGAATTTGATGTATAATAAAATATTCTAAACCCATCTCTGTATTCACCATCCGGACAATTTAGAGGGTTAGGATGTCCGTGAAATCCCTGTTCATCATATTCCCATATAATACAATTACCCCAATCAGGAAAGTATCGTTTAACACATTTTTTGTTTTGTTTGTCCCAAAGCTGAATATCACCATTCCATTCTCTTTTCCAATCTCTATTCAAATAAATAACTAAAGTTAAAACTCTATTTAGTTTAATATCATCATTCCAATTGAAATCTGTGTGTATTTTTAAACTATCACCTTTCCCACTTCTCATATAACCGGCACCATGTAAGTGTATATCGGGTATCAATCCTTTAATGCCTGTTATTTCTTCTACATATCTAACCCACTCCGTTGAATGTAAAAATGAAACCAATTCATATGCAGCCGGTGTTTCTTTTTTATTGTAGCTACACCATTCCCACATAGCAGAACCATTTCTATCGAAAAATTTAAAATCGTTTTTCTTTTCCTTAAATAATAGTTCTAATTCCTCTTTTAGATTATTTGTAGTAATATAATCCAATAAAGCAGGGAATTCCCAATTGTTTATAGGATTAATATCTTTGGTATGTTGTTTATTTATTCTCATTTATCAAATTTAAAGAAAAGAAAAGTAATCTGCATCAGTTGTGTTATTTTCTATTCTTTTTAGAAATATCTTAGAAAGAGTTATATGTCCGTTTTCCGAATAGTGACCATCCATCAACTTTCCTTTTGTTTCTTGCCCTATTCCTTCTATACCCATAATATCCACTATCCAGTTTTTAGGTACTCCCGAATCTATTGATGCAAACGGAGAAAATTGTATAATTTGATTATTAAATTTTTTATTAATTAACTTTGACCAAGAAATTACTTCTTCCCAATATAAATTCGAATCTCCTCTATTAATAAACACATTAGCCCATTCGGAATTATATTCAGGTGTTATCGGTCTCCATCCATCTTTATTTACTATTCTAAATCGAACAGGCGAACTCCACCCTATGATTATGATATCACCATCTTCAATTTCATCGATTCTATCACATATCTTATTTAAAATAGAATAGTTATCCAATCCACCTTCTGCACAATTTATTCCTGTTATGCCTAACTTCTCCGATATTAAATCGCAATATACCTTTGGTTGATAACCTTTCAATTTTATATAATCTTTTGAGTTCTTTCCTATATCATTGAATGGTGCAGAAAACGAATCTCCAAATACCCACAATTTTTTCATATTCCATCAATTTTATCCCATTTACCAATGTCGCATGCACCTTTTCTTGTACTGAATACTTTTTTATCTAAAGGACAACCACATAAAGAACAAACTTCTTTTTTGTTATGTTCGCATGTTTTACAAATAGCATATCTTATAACTGCCCTATTCTTTTGTTCGGGTGTCGGTTTAACACTAATTGCCCAAGCTTCTATTATTTCTTTTAGTTTAGATAAACTTAACATAGAATAGTAATATACGATAAATATTTGGAATTACCAAATGGGGGAGGGGGTTGGGGGAAAGGTCGTTTTTTAAAGAAAATTTTTGTTATCTCTATTGATAGTTAAAGGATATCTCGTTGATTTATTAATATCTTATTTAAGTAAATGGTATCTTTAATAACCATATCATACATTTTATCCATATCTTCTTTATTAATCATGTCTATTATTGTTTTAGTATCATTATTTGTTTTTATATAATTACCAAAAGAATAATTTAATGAATCAAACTCAATATTAGGAAATAAACATGATATATTGTTTAATTCTATAATATTAAACTTATTTCTATTCCAATACCAATACATTTCAAAAAACATAGTAGGGGACCAATGTGTACCCTCTCCGTTTAAAAAAGAATTTACAATCGTATCAATTGAAGTATCTATTTTACCAAACTCTAAAAAACTTCTAATTTCAGTTTTTAAAGCAGATTCTAAATGTTCTTTTCCATCTCTATATACCCAATAAGTATTTTGTTTAAACCCTTTGATTTGAAAATTTCCGTTTGACCATTCTTCTTTTATTTCAATTGGATTAGTTTTTTCTTCTAACCAACGAGTACCGCATTTTAACGGAACCATTATATCCATACCGTTTTCATATGTAAATCGTTTTAGTACCATATACCTTCTATTTCTTATTTAAAGTACGCAATTTTCGAATTAAATACCAAAATGGTAATTTGATTAACCAGTACAAAGAAACAACGACAAAACCCACCGAAACAACAGGTAGGAGTATTATGACCGTAGCAAGGTCGGACAATTTTTTAATGAGAGATACCATTTCCGTAAATTGAAGTGTAAATACCTACCAATCCCACAATACACCAAAAGGCATTTAGAATAATGTATGCTTTGTTATCTCTTTCCCATGCAGCATATGTTAAGATAATAGCATCTATTGTATTCCATATCCACATAGCAAGGAAAGGAGTATCAGGTCCCATAATAGAAAGAGTACCGAATGCCATCACTCGCATCACTACTCCTATGTGTTCCATCCATTTGATTGTATCTTCTTTTAGTAACTTTAGTTTGTTCATAGTATAACTTATTTTTGTAGAGATTTTTGTAAGGTTTGTAATTGAGCTCGAGTAGCATCCAATTGTTGTTGAATATATTGTTGTGTTCTACTATCGGCAGCTTGAGCACCGGAAAGTTGTTGAGCTTGTATAGCAGCATTTTGTTCAATTGTAGTTTCCAATTCTTTAATAGCAGCGGCTTGTTGTTCTTGCAATTGTTGTGTTGGAGTTTTTTCTACACTTGCCAATTCGGAAGTTTTGTATACTATATTAAAATCACCATCTTCTTGCTCATCTTCGGCAAGGGCTCTTTTAGAAATAGTATAAGTGTTGACCGTATTTGGTATCATTCCCTTAAAGTGTATATCCTTTATTAAGTTGAAATCTTTGTTTAGTGCTTTCATTCTCTCCTTTACACCCTTTAGAAATTCGGTAAGTTTGGTAAAATCAAATATATTCGTTTCTATATCTTGCGATGTTACAATCTTTAAACCACTTATATCATAGTTGGATTCATCGGACAATTCTAATTCAGCAAGTGTATATGTATCTAACGGTCTATTTATATCTTGCGTTAGTGTATAGTTAATTTGGTCTACTAATGCTTGAGATAGATTAGTACCTGAGATAACATCTCCCTCATATACATAAGATACATCTGTTACACCTCCTATTCTATTTAGTATATCTCTTTCCTTAGATACTGAAATTAAATTATCTATATTAATAGTAATGGTGGGGATTGTTTGTCCGATTGGTTGTTCTTTAACCTCACCATTCTTCTTTATATCATAGTGTGGGTTGTTAGATTCCTTTATACTATCCAATGTTGCTTGAGAAATTAATTTATACTCACCTGCTTTTACTATAATACCATCTACGGCTAATACTGGCAACATATCTTCCTCTGGCATCTCCCCAAAAGGTAAATCCAAAGGTGTAATAGATGATGTAGCAGAGATTTGATATCTATCCGATTTGGTGAAGTATCTCTCCGAATTTTGATTTATTTGTTTTATCATGCCCATTAACTATATAATACCAAGCTTTTCTATAAATAGTGACTTCTTTTACTTTTCTCTTTCCACTTTCCTTTCTTAATCTATATAAGGTCTTTTGTAATAATTCATATTTTCCTCTTTCTATGCAACGAAGGATAACTGAATTAATGTATCTTTCATCATTGTATTTTATTACTGCATCTTTTGATTCTAACTCAATAATCTTTTTTGTTCCAATTATATGAGCTACTCCGACAGATGTCCCAAATACTTCTGCGGCATCCATATATGCTTTTTCCGATAACATTTTACTTCTTTGTTGGTGGTGTGAATTTCTTCATTGGGGATTTCATCGCATCTTTTGCATAAGGTGGATGTTCGGTTTCGTGTCTGGTTGGGTGTGGTTCAGGTCTTAGTTTAGGAGAAGGTTTATTAATATCACCTTCTAATACGTTTGCTCTCTTTTTAATTTTGATTAATGCTTTATTTAGTTTATGTAATAAAACATCATTTCTATCTACCTCATTATCGTTTACAATATCCGCTTCCAACTGAAACCCTTGATTCCATTTCATATCTTTAGAAAGTGGTTTCCTTGCCATTAATGATTTTAATTTTACATAAGATGTTTCTCTATCATTATAATCATTTGGTATTCTTGTAGGATTACCACATCTTGTAAGAAACTCCTCATCAGATTCTCCATCTTTTCTAACACAAATTCCTTCTAATATATCTTTTAATCTCATATACATAAATATAATGTATTTAAATAAAAAACCCCTCACTCAGGAGGGGGTTTTCGTTTTTATCTGTTTAAAAACTTCTTTGCGTAATCAATTAGGAACGGAAGAACTTTCCATCCTACTACTAAACCTACAACAAATTGTAAGTTTAATACGAAATCTAATACTGCCATTTTCGTTTTGTTTAAGTTAGAAAATAAGTCAACCTATTCCGATATCGTAATAATAAGTATAATATAATTTACCTAAATTGATATTGATGTGTCAACACATATGTCAAAAAGACGTCCCATAGGGAAAAAACTTGGCCGGGATATTCGCACGTGTCCGAGCGACTATACACGCAGTCTTATTTCTCGGGTCACATGAAATTCGTTTCAGCGATGTGCGACGAATCGGGTGAGCACAAAAATCCCGATAGCAAATTAATGCTATCGGGGTCGTGAGAATATTTACTAACTCACTTTTAGTTTATGTATGGGTGTGCAATGTTATATATACATTCTTTGTACCCACTTAGGATAATTATGATATTGTTGCATTATCTCTCCTGCTTTATAATCTTTCACTTCTACTCTTGCACCTATATTCATATCTTTGCACCATTGTATAAAGTTTTCATCTATCATTGTAGTTTCTCTTTCTCTCTCTATACTATGTAATCTTTCTATACTTATATTATCTAATACTATTTGCATATACTTAACTGAATTTATTTTTATTAAGATTTTCCGATTTAGTTTTAGGCTTGGGCTTGCGGTGGACGATTGGTGAATATGTGTGCCAATATTTCATCTTCTTCTTTCTCATCCATTTGTGCAAACTCTTCATCGAGGTTTGCTTGTTTAAGGACCGTAATTGCATTTCTTAACTCTCTCAACTTCTCACTCGCCAACCATTTAGGTTTACCATCCTTCAAACCTTTTATCTTCTTCATCAGTACATCCTCAGCGTGTCTTAATATCTTTATTGCTTCATCCATCTTTTTACTTTTTTACTTTTCTTTTTTGGTTTACTTTTACTTTTATACTATCCCAACATTTTTTATAATACTTCTCTTCATTATACCTCGCTTGCCTTTCATATGGGTTTCTACTATATGATCCGGGGTACTTAAAATATTTTGTGGTAATTGGTTGCAATTGGTGCGTCCATTCATGAATACACGTTTGCAGTAATTCTTTTACATTATCTATACTTCCATAATAAATTAAAACTTCATTCATCTCATCATCATACTCACCAACTAAATCGGGATCATATCCTTTAGTAATACTCCAACTCGGTAGATATTTTTTCCTGTTGTTCACTCCTAAATTATCTCTGCACCATTGTAGAGCGAGGTTTGCAATACGGACTGTCGGTCCCCTTTCTAAATTATCTAATCTCGTTTTTAAATATACCATTTTCATTTCTGTTTGGTTAAAAGAAAAAAGGCACTCTCGTTAGTGCCTTTTAATTAATTGATTGAACTTTGTTGTAAAGTAAATCGGAGAATAACCATTTGAGTAAGTAAACGAGATATTCAATCAATGTAGAGCGGAGAGCTAGAATCGAACTAACTCCTTTAATCTGGAAGAATAACGTGCTTACATCATTACACTATCTCCGCTTCATTAGGACGAGGAATCTTTACAACCTATTTAAATAGGAATCTTTACAACCTCGAACTAAATTATTTTACTACTGATGTAGAATCTACAACAACCGCAGTTGTATCTGCCGTTGGTGTTGCAGTTGAATCTGCTTTCACTTCAGTTGATGGTGTACCACAAGCAACCATACCAATAGTTAATACTACTGCCATTGCACCTACTTTTGCTTTATTCAAAATAGATGATAATCTTTTTGCATTGTACAACGCTTTTGTAGTGTAGAAATCTCTCTTTTGTTCACTAATAGTTGTTGCTGCCTCGTTCAAGTTGTTTACTAATTCTGTAACTTGATAATTCACTTTTGTACTAATTTTCTTAGCCATAACATTTTTTTGCTTCCCTTTAAGTTATTAATTGTTCAAACTCCATATAAGCGGGTCGCTTTTACTTATACTTTGTTTGTATCTTTATTTCGTTGTTTGTTTATACAATATACGAAAAATTTTTCACTTTACCAAATTTGTTTAAGAACGAATAGCGAGACTTACTAATCTTTCAAATTCATTGTAAGCAATTTTTTTCACTCCGTTTTTTCCTTCACTCTTTGAATCCAATTTAGTTTTTCCATATAATATCGCTGAATTAATTGTACCCTTACGAATTTTTATAGGTGTGTTTGATTCAACTACATTTTTCACTTTAACTTGCAAAGAATATTTTTCTTTGGTTGGTGTTTTATGTTTTGCTTTTGTTGGTTCACTGATTACCTCTCGCACCATTGTAAAATATTTTTCTTTGGTGGTTGGGTTGGTAAATATCGGGACCCACAATGTTCCCGGTGTTAATATGTTTCTTTGTTCTTCGGTAATATTAATCGTTGGTTGACTTAACATATTACCGATATTATTAAAATCACTTTTTGCAAATACTACTTTTTTAAACTTATTCATTTGTTTTTATTTATTGTTTATTAATCTCTTCCGTTCCATTTAAATCCGTATTTCTTATTCATATAAGAAACCCATTGTTTATCCGTTCGTTTATCGGGATGTTCACCTCTAAAGAATATTGAATCATTTCCTGCGGATATTACAACTCTTTCTTTTTTTACTTTGTTATTACTCATATAGTTTTAATTTAATTATTTATCAGTATCTTCGGGACGTTTTGCTTTTGTATCTCTCAAATCGGCATCAATGTTTGTTGCTAAATCAATCGACATGATTTCTTCGATTTCTTTCGCCGCTAACATTTCCTTTCTTTCATTCTTTGTTGAAGCACGTTTCACTGCATTAGTGAATGCTTTTTCTAAACCTACTATCCCTTCGTTTCGTTCAATAAACAATCGCACACTTTCTTCATCAACAAAGATACGAGGTTTATCCATCTTGGGACCGGCTAACTCTATCACTTCGTAGATATGTTTACCATCACCAAAATTATACTTTTTATTTTTGATTGTTGCTTTATAACCTCTTTTCAATCCTTTGATTTCGTTTACTTTCTTACTCATAATATTTTTATTTTAGTGTGTTGAATTTAATTCGTACTGAAATTCTTTTAATAATTTTGTTTCGATTTGATGTGCCAATGCTTTACCTCTTACAACATCAACGATAAACAATTCATAAACGCTCGGGTCGTTCTCTTTCATATCAATATAAAGTGCCCACTTTTTATTTTCCTTTCTCGCTCTACTACAATGTTTTTGAAATCGTAATACAACCGAATATTGAAACCTTCTACCGATTGCAGCAGTTATACCTAAATAACTCGCTCCCGTTAATGTATTCACTATCTCGTAAATAACGTGGTTTCTATCACTTCTTTTTTTCCTATTCATATAATCAATTTAATACCTTCTTAAAAAAAGCCCGATGTGGAAACACCGGGCCAACCTTACAAATAAACATTTATGAAAACCAAACAAACAAAATATCTTATTTAACTATCGTTCCATATCCGCCCGAATTAGTGTTAGTAATAAACCAACTCCAATCTTCATCACTATAAAACCTATCCCAATTAGGACCTTTACTTAAACCCTTTCTACCATTGTATTGTATCACTTTGATATCTTTTAAGTTCTTGCGAATTGTTGAATAATATCCGTTTATATTAATTCGATTGATATCATCGTCGTGCATAATAAACATATGTTTGATAACATTTTTCCACGTTGGTTCAGTTATACTTTGTTCAATGATATACTTCAATGAATCATATACTTTAACCATCATTTTTTTATTCGCCCAATCATATCCGATTTTATCAAATACTAAATCCTGATTTATCTTACTCATAATTATTTATTTTTAATTTCGTTCATAATGTTTTTAACTATACTCATCGTCATTTTTGTATCGGTTATCTTATCAATGTAAGATTTCGCATCCGTTCTACTACAAAAATACTTTTTAAACTTATTGGGACCTGATACCTTATAGATTTCATAAGTGGCAGGTTCAAAGTTATTATCTTTCATTCTCATAACTTTACGAACTTTCTTAATTTCGTAATTCTTTTTTACATTTACTTTACTCTTACTCATATATTTACTTTTTTAATTCTCTTAATCTTCTTCTACCATCTCGGTACAACATAATACCTACAACTAACATAATAATTCCCTGAATCATATTAAATTATTTAGTGAAATAATATTCTTTGATTGTTTTGATTAATACATAACTAAACAAAGTAATAACTGAAATAACGATAAATTCTAAAATAGTAATCATAATAATTTAATTTAATAGTTTTGAAAAATTTAATAAGTGGTGGGATATTAATACCCAGCCAACTTATTGATGAATGAATAAGTAAAACCAAATTGTTTTAATTCAGTTCTTAATTCACTCATATACCTTTTAGGTATTCTACCGAA